>Ga0209611_10001526_pt1 | contig 39793 bp, 40 predicted proteins | sample S1TSphgellanicum_3_FD_187693 | JGI IMG/M metagenome (GOLD analysis project Ga0209611, IMG submission 187693) | Host-associated microbial communities from peat moss isolated from Minnesota, USA - S1T2_Fc - Sphagnum magellanicum MG (SPAdes) (version 2) | ecosystem: Host-associated > Plants > Peat...
ATGCGCGTGGATATGGGCGACGGTCACCTCCATGCCGCGGGCTCTGAGGCCATTTGCCGCCTCCAAACCGAGCAATCCCCCGCCGATCACCACCGCGCGCCGATGCGTCTTCGCGACCGCCAGCATCGCATCGACGTCGCTGAGATCACGAAACGCGATGACCCCCGGAAGCTCGTGTCCCGCCACACTCAACGGCGTGGGCCGCGATCCCGTTGCAATCACCAGTCGGTCGTACGGTGCTTCGACGCCGCCTCGCGAAACCACACACCGCCGTGCGCGGTCGATACGCACGACGGGATCTGCGCAATGTACGGTAATGCCGCGCTCAATGGCCCACTCCGGCGGATGCGTCACGATCTCGTCGAGACGTTTATCGCCCGCCAACAGCGGCGAGAGCAGGACCCGGTTGTAGCCGCCGCGCGGCTCGGAGCCGAAGATCGTGATTTCGTAGGCCTTGGGGTCGATCTTGATGAGTTCATCGACGGTGCGCATCGCCGCCATGCCGTCGCCGATGATCACCAGGCGGCGCCGGCCCGCGGGCTTGACGCGCGCCGGCGTGACACCGCGCACCCACACTCTGCCGTCGATGACGCGGGTCAGATACGCGGGCACCGAGTATCGCTCCTCCTCGAGACAGCGCCCGCTGATCAGGCTGTAGTGATGCTTGTAGATCGGCGAGGCCACCACGATCTCGCCGTCGATGTCGCCGACGATGCCTCGCCCCAGCACGTTCGCGTCGCTCGCCGGGTCGTGATTGCCGATGGCATACACCGCATCGCCGACCCGAAATACCGCGACTTCTACGTCACCGACCAGTGCCGCCGCACCACTATTTGGATAAATGTCCTCGAGCGCGCAAACCTCGGTCCACGCGCCCGCGGCGGGGCGGTCACCGGCGCCGCTCACAACGCCGTTCACAGCGCCGCACATAACGCCGTTCACAGCGTCGCTCGTAGTACCGTTCGAGGCGCCGCTCATAACGCTTCCTCGATGCGTGCGCGTTCCTCGGCGCGCGCCGGACGCGGCTGGCCTCGCTCCTCGACGAACACCACGCGCGAATCCGGCCGATCGCTGTTGATGAGATGGCGGAACCGCCGCAACGATTGCGGGTCATTGATGGTTCTCTTCCACTCGCACTCGTAGGTGTCGATCACCCGCCGCATGTCGGACTCGAGTTCGCCGCCGATGCCCAGTGAATCCTCGCAGATCACCTGTTTGAGGTAATCCAGACCGCCTTCCAGGGAGTCGCGCCACACGGAAGTGCGTTGCAGCCGCTCGGCGGTGCGGATGTAGAACATCAGGAATCGGTCGACGTAGCGAATCAGCGTCTCTTTGTCGAGATCGGCCGCGAGCAATTCCGCATGCCGCGGCTTCATGCCGCCGTTGCCGCACACATAAAGATTCCAGCCCTTTTCCGTGGCGATGACGCCCACATCCTTGCTCTGCGCCTCGGCGCACTCCCGCGTGCAGCCCGACACACCGAACTTGATCTTGTGAGGCGAGCGCAGTCCCTTGTAGCGGTTTTCCAATTCGATCGCGAAGCCGACGCTGTCTTGCACCCCATAGCGGCACCAGGTCGAGCCGACGCAGCTCTTCACCGTGCGCAGCGCCTTGCCATAGGCGTGCCCGGATTCGAAACCCGCATCCACCAACTCGCGCCAGATCAACGGCAGCTGATGCACCTGGGCGCCGAGCATATCGATCCGCTGGCCGCCGGTGATCTTGGTGTACAGCCTGAACTTCTGCGCGATCTGCCCGATGGTGATCAACTGCAGCGGCGTGATTTCGCCGCCCGCCACGCGCGGCACGATGGAGTACGTGCCGTCCTTCTGGATGTTGGCGAGAAAATAATCGTTCGAATCTTGCAGCGGCGCCTTGTCGCGCGCCAGCACGAAATCGTTCCAGCACGAGGCGAGAATCGACGCCGCGGCCGGCTTGCAGATGTCGCAGCCGAGGCCCCGGCCATGCTTGCGGAGCAGTTCGTCAAAAGTACGCAGGCCGCCGATGCGCACCAGATGAAACAGCTCCTGCCGAGAGTACGCAAAGTGCTCGCAGAGATGATTGTTGACGGCCACGCCGCGGCGCGTGAGCTCCGCCTTCAACACCTGCGTGACCAACGCGGCGCACCCGCCGCAGGAGCTCGCCGCCTTGGTGCGCTGTTTGAGCGCTCCGAGCGTCGTCGCACCGGCCGCCACGGCGTCGCATAAATCGCCCTTGCTTACCCCGTTGCAGGAACAAATTTGCACGCCGTCCGGCAGTGACCCTACGCCCAAGCCCTGTGCCTCAGGCTCCCCCGACGCAGCGGCGGAAAACATCAACTGCTCGGGGTTCGCCGGCAAGGGCAGCGCGTTTTGCACCAGGGATAGGAGCGTACCGTACTCTTCCGCGTCGCCGACCAGGATACCGCCGAGCAAACGAGTGCCCTCCGCATTGGTCACCAATTTCTTGTAGATGTACCGCCGCTCATCCGTGAACGAGCAGACGCGGGCTCCCGGCGCCGTGCCGTGCGCGTCGCCGATGGAGGCGACGTCGACGCCCATCAACTTGAGCTTCGTGCTCATGTCCGCACCGCCGAAGGTCGCCGTTGCCTTGCCGAGCACTTGCGAGGCGGCGATCGCGGCCATTTGGTAGCCGGGCGCGACCAGTCCATAGACCGTGCCGCCGAACGATGCGCACTCGCCGATCGCGAAAATGTTCGGATCCGACGTGCGGCACTCGGCATCGATCACCACGCCACCGCGCGCGCCCACGTCGAGGCCGGCCGCGCGCGCCAGTTCATCTCGCGGCCGAATGCCCGCGGAGAACACGATGACATCCGTCGCCAACTCGTCGCCATCCGCGAAGCGAAGTCGATGCATGCCGGTATCGCCATCACCCTCGACGATTTCCGTGGTCTGTTTGCCGGTGTGCACGCCCACACCCAAGTCGCTGATGCGCGCCCGCAGCATGCGCCCGCCCGCTTCGTCGATCTGCACCGCCATCAGCCGCGGCGCGAACTCGACCACATGAGTCTCGAGACCCAAATCCTTCAGCGCCTTGGCCGCCTCGAGTCCCAGCAGGCCGCCGCCGATGACCACGCCGGTCTTGGCGCCGGCGCTCGCCGCACGAATGGCATGCAAGTCTTCGATCGTCCGGTAGACGAAACAACCCGCCCGATCCCGCCCGGGGATCGGCGGAACGAAGGGGTAGGACCCCGTGGCCAACACCAGCCGATCGTATTCCAGCTGCTCGCCGCCCGATGTCTCGACCAGACGACGCTCGCGATCGATGCGGACCGCGCGCTCGGCCAGCTTCAGCCGAATTCCCGGTTGGTCGAAAAAGCCGGGCGATACCAGTGACAGGTCTGCAGCGCTCTTGCCGGAGAAAAACGCGCTCAATTGCACGCGATCGTAGGCCGCGCGCGGTTCCTCGCAGAGTACCGTGATGTCGAGCGGCGCCCCGCCCTTGTTCGACTGCAGCTGTTCCACGAGCCGATGCCCGACCATGCCGTTGCCGATGACGACGATTTTCGCGGGATTGCTCATCATTCGTGGTCGCTCATTCGTGGTCGCTCATTCATGATCGCTTCACCATCGGTGTAAGGCTAGTCATTCGACATGCGCCATCGCGGGGCTGAAATCCGCTCCAATCGTCTGCGGTGCCGACCAGGCGAGCCACTGCCGCTGCAGCAGCGCCACCATGATCAACGCCAGAAGTGCCAACACACCGAAAGTGACGAAGCCCAATTGATAACTGCCGGTGCTTTCCTTGGCGATGCCCATGATCACGGGCAGATAAAATCCGCCGATGCCGCCGGCGGCACCGATTATTCCGGTCATCAAGCCGGTCCTACCCTTCCAGCGATGCGGCACCAGCTGAAACGTCGCGCCATTCCCCAAGCCGAAGCTCAAGTACAGCGCGCAGAGCAGCGCGACCGCGCCGCCGAGCGGCGGCATGATCATGGCGAAACTCCCATTGCACAAGGCGATCGCCAGCAGCAGCACCAACAGCACCTTGACCCCCGAATGCCGATCGGCGAGCAATCCGCCGATGGGCCGCACCATCGCGCCCGCGAAGGACAGTCCCGCCATGATCATGCCGGCATCGACCTTGGTTAATTCGTATTGAGTGGTCAGCAACAAGGACACATACGAGGACATCCCGACGAAACCGCCGAACGTGATGCTGTAGACCAGCATTACGATCCAGGTGTCGCGTTCTTTCAGAACAGTCAGGTATTTTCGCGGCAGCACGGCGATGGCGACGGCGGCGCCGAGCGCCGGCAGCAACAGCAAACCCGTCTTGCCGCCGCCGAACACTCCTGCATTCACCAACTGCACCAGCACCATGATGCTGAGCAACGACACGACGAATCCGACCAACGCGCGCGCGGCGCTGCCGCTCTTGGCGCTGCGGTCCTCGGCCCAGAGCAGCACGGCGGCCGCGGTCAACGCCAGTAACGGCAGGACCGCGGCAGTGGCGCGCTGCCATCCATAGTGCTGCGCCAGGGTCGGGAACACGAAACCATCGACCACGGCACCGATATTGCCGGCGGCGGCGAGCCCCAAAACCAAACCCTGCACGCGCGGCGGATAGCTGCTGCCCGCCATCGGCAAAGCGATCGCGAAGCTCGCACCACCGACGCCGAGCAGCACGCCCAAGCCGAGCAAGATCGGATAGGTCGGGACGATGGGGAATAACAAGATGAAAGCGGGAACCGACGTGATCGCGATGCCGAGCAGCGCCAGAAGCTTGCCGTTGGCGGATTGGAATAGATTGCCGAGTGTCACGCGCACGATGGACGCGCTCAACACCGGCACCGCCACCAGGAACCCCGCCTGCGTCGGCGAGAGCGTGAGCTGCTTGGAGATGTACGGAGCCAACGGTCCAAACATCACCCACGCGGTGAACCCGGTGTCGAAATATAAGAAGCAGGCCAAGAGAGCCCTCCAATTGCCGCTTCTCAACGACGCGATGATTTGTTTCACCGATGACCCCTTCTGTGTTCCAGTCCCAATCCCTGGTCAATTCGAAATGCCAGGGCGAAAAAAAAGCCGCCCACGGTACGCAATGTTAATGCGTACGGGTGGCGGCTTTGCCTGTGCGGATCCTCTCTTGGATCCACCCCGTGCAAACGGCTCTACTCCGTTCGCACTGTGAATGAAAGCAACAAGCGTGCCACGCAGGGCGCGTGCGCTGTCTCGTTGCCAATCAACCAATTAGCGCGATTCACGGGACTGCCTTTGGGCACGACGAATCATAACGGAGCGCGATGAGGGAAATTTTGCACGGAGTTGGTGCGAAGGGTCTCTCCACCGCCCATAGTCACCCTTGTCGTCACTCCGGGAAAAGTGTCACAGTCGTTCCGAACGCTCATGGTCCCTCGCTAAAGGTCCCCACTAGTCGATGAGCCGACGCAAGAGTACTTCCACAGCGCGCGCAGCGGCCACCACCAGCGCCGCAGCGTCCACCAGCGCTGCGCCCGCCGTGGGCGCCGCGCCGGCCGCGGACGAAAACCCGACGACGCGATTTCTGCGCTACGCCAAGCTTTGCCGCGCCCGCGATTTGACGCAGCTGTTCATACTCGGCGGTCTCGTCAAGAGCATCAGCGAGCTCATTCACGCGCTACAAAAAGAACGCGGCGCTTCCTCGATCTACTTAGGCTCCAACGGCGCGCAGTTCGAAGGGTTGCTCAGAACCCACGTCGAGGAATGCCGCAAACTCGAGCTCCTCGTGCGCGAACGCCTTGCCAACGTCGATGCACAGCTCGATCGGATGAGCGCGGGCGCACGCTTCTATACGCGGGTGGCGCTGGCGTTTCGCACCCTCGATGGCCTGCCCGGCACCCGTCGGCAGATTTCCACGCTTGTCCTTGCGCCGCAGGACGCCGTCAAGACATTCACCGAGATCATCGCCTGTCTGTTGGCCGTCGGATTCGAAGCGGCCGACATAGCCGCCGATCCTGAGACCTCGCGGGCGCTGGTTGCGCTCGTCAATTTCGCTCAAGGCAAGGAGTACGCCGGACAAGAGCGCGCCACGGCCGGGGCCGCGTTTTCGCGCGGCGAGTTCGCGGCCGTCGATCGACGTCATCTCGAGCACTTGGAACTGGCGCAATCGCGCGCCTTTCAGATTTTCGCCGAGTTCGCCGACCCCTCCTTCGTCAGCGCCTTTTACGACTTGGCCAAGACCGCGGACGCCGCTGAAGTGAACCGGATGCGCGCTCGCGCCACGCACCCTGCTGCGGGCGAGGCCGACACCGCCGCTTCCGCCGATGCCTGGTACCGGGTCTCCACACGGCGAATCGACGCGATGAAGCTCATCGAGGATCGCCTGGCGGCGCATCTCGAGATGCTCTGCGCCTCGAAGCTCGAGGAAGCCGAGACGAACCCGGGGCAACAAGAAGCGGCCGCCGGCATCGGCGATGGCGGCAAGATGGCCATGGTGGTGACCGACGTCGATCCGGCCAGCAACAATCTCGGCGTCGACGGCGGGATCGGCATGTATCCGATGCGCTCGATCTTGGATGTGGTCAAGGCGCAGTCGCGCCGCATTGATGACATGAACATGCAATTGGAATCCGCACGCGTCGCGCTGGCCGAGCGCAAGACCATCGAACGCGCGAAGGGGATTCTGATGCGCAGCAGGCGCCTATCGGAGCAGGACGCCTACGGATTGATGCGCCAAACCGCCATGCAACAGAACAAGCGCATCATCGAGGTGGCCGAAGCCGTCGTCAGTATGGCGGACATCTTGAAGAGTTGACGCCCTATGCTCAGTCGTTCGACGCAACATTCCCGGTCGAGGCGGAGACTTTCACGGGCACGGATTTGTAGGAAGGCGTGCCGCTCGCCGGATCGTGGTAGTTCAAGGGCACGAGACAATTGGCTTCAGGATAGTAGGTGGCGATCGATCCTCGTGCGATGTCGTATTCGACGGCCGTCATACCGCAGAGCCGCAGAGGCGCGGGCAAGGGCAGCGCCGTTTCCATATCGATCAGGTCGCCGTGGGCCATTCCCAGTTCCTCTAGATCGATCTTGTTCATGAACACCACGTCGCGTCGACCAAAGACCCCGCGGTAGCGATCGCCGAGATCATAGATGGTCGTGTTGTACTGATCGTGACTTCGAAAAGTCGTCAGCGCAAAGGTGCGATTCGCCCCGTCTTTGCCGTTCTCGGCGTCCGCGCGGTTCGCGGCATCCGAATCGGCGCGCGAACTCGCCCAGCGGATGAACTGCGCCTTGCCGGAGGGCGTCAGCCAGCGCCGTTCCGTCGGCGGCAACGACAGGCGAAAGCCTCCGGGCCGGCGAATGCGTTCATTGTAATTCCGAAAGTCCGGAAAGACCGCTTCGATGGCATCCCTGATGCGATCGTAGTCCGCAACGAGTTCCTGCCAGTTCACACGACTCGCCGGCAGCGTCGCACGCGCGATGCCCGCGACGATTGCGGGCTCCGATCGTAGATGTTCGGACGCGGGCTGCAGAGTCCCACGCGAGGCGTGCACCATCGACATCGAGTCCTCCACCGTCACCGATTGCGGCCCTCCCGACTGCAGGTCGATTTCGGTGCGGCCGAGACACGGCAGAAGGATCGACTCCTTGCCGATGAGTAGATGCGAACGGTTCAACTTCGTCGCGATGTGAACCGTCAGATCGAGCTTGCGCATGGCCGGATAACATTGGCCGGGGTCCGGCAGCGCGACGGGGAGATTTCCGCCGAGACACACCAATACCTTCGAGCGTCCCTCGATGATTGCTTGCATGGTCGCGACGGCTGAATGTCCATGCGCCTGCGGCGGCTTGAAGCCGAACACCTTCTCGATGTTGGCCAGCAGCGCCGGCGACGGGATCTCGGTGACCCCGACCGTCCGATCGCCTTGAACGTTCGAATGACCGCGCAGCGGGCAGATGCCGGCCCCCGGTTTGCCGAAGTTACCGCGCAACAAAAGGAGATTGGCGATCTGTTGTACGTTGGTCGTGCCATCGACATGCTGTACGATCCCCATGCCATAACTCACGATGGTCGCTGACGATCTTGCGTAGGCGGTCGCGATGAGTGTCAGCGTTTCGCGCGATAATCCGCCGATGGCTTCGATTCGATCCCACGTGAGCGCGTCGAGCGATTCGATCAGGGTCTCGATACCCTGTGTGTGGTCGGCAATGAATTCATGATCGAACACCGCACGCTCCGCGCCGGAGTCCCGCTCCATCTCCAGCAGAGCCTTCATGATGCCGCTCAACGCGGCGCCATCGCCGCCGACGCGCAACTGGTAGTAGTCCGACGCAATATTCGTGGAGCCGAGTGTCGCCATTTCGACGGCGCTCTGCGGATCCGCAAATCTTTCCAGCGCACGCTCACGCACGGGATTCAATACGATGATGCGTACACCCCTCTTCGCGCACTCGTGCAGCGTGCCCATCATGCGCGGATGGTTGGTTCCGGGATTGTGTCCAATCGCAATGATGAGTTCACAATGGTCGAAGTCATCGAGCGATACCGTCCCTTTGCCGATCCCGATGGATTTCGGCAGGCCGACGCTGGTCGCCTCGTGACACATATTCGAGCAATCCGGAAAATTATTGGTGCCGTACTCGCGCGCGAATATCTGGTAGAGAAAGGCCGCCTCATTGGAGGCGCGACCCGAGGTGTAGAATTCGGCCATATTGGGATCCGGCAACGCGCGCAACGCCGAACCGATCCGGGTGAATGCGTCCTCCCACGAGATCGGTCGATAGCAGTCGCTATGCGCGTCATAGGCCATGGGATGTGTCAAACGGCCTTCGCCCTCGAGCAGATGATCCGGCCACCGCTGCAATTCGGCCACGGTGTGCACGGCAAAGAATTCCGGCGGCGTTCGCTTCTTGGTCGCCTCCCAGGTGACGGCTTTGGCGCCGTTTTCGCAAAACTGAAAAGTCGAGCGCTCCTCTTTATCCGGCCATGCGCAGCCGGGACAGTCGAAGCCCTGCGGCTGATTGGTCCGCAACAGGACGTTCGAGGCATCGACGACATCCATTTGCTCCCGGATGGCCCTTGCGGTAGCGCGCAGTGCCCCCCATCCCCCAGCCGGGCTGTCGTAGGCCTTGATTCCCTTTACTTCGCGTCGCGCAGCCATCTTCAAGCCTCAGTCTTTCAAGGACGGTAATGCTCGATTATCTCCTATTTCGGAAGGCCGACCGATAAAACCCCATTCGATAGCCGGATTTGCGATACTTCGCCGCCCGCAGATGATCGAGGAGGTCTTCGCAATGCAGCATCCCATAGTCCGTGCGCTCATCTCCTACGGCCTGGCTGCCTTCATCGGGTCCTCACCCGCCTGGTCCGCCGATCCGATCGATCCGGCCCTCAGCGCCGCGGTCGCAAGCCCCGCGCGGCCGCCCGCCGCGGTGGCACGGGACTCGGCTCGTCACCCCATCGAGGAACTCACCTTCTTCGGCCTCAAGCCCAAGATGACCGTGGTGGAACTCTGGCCGGGCGGCGGCTATTGGACCGACATCCTGGGACCCTATTTGGCGGCCGGCGGCCACTACTATATCGCCTTGCCGCCGCCCGGAAATCCGGAGGAGGACACGGGCGTGAAGCGCTTTCGCGATCGAATCGCCGCCGAGGGAGATCGGCTGGGAACGCTGCATGAAACCACCTTGGGACCGGGCCACTTCGATATTGCCCCACCCGGTTCCGCCGACCTCGTCTTGACGTTTCGCAATCTGCACAATTGGATGTCCGACGGGTATGCGGAGGATGCGCTCGCGGCGTGCTTCAAGGCGCTCAAACCCGGTGGCATTCTAGGCATCGAGGAGCACCGCGGGCGCAACGACAAACCCCAGGATCCGAAAGCCGCGGACGGCTACGTGAACCAGGACTACACGATGAAGCTGGCGAAGAAGGCCGGGTTCGTGTTCGTGGGTGCATCCGAAGTCAACGCGAACCCGCGCGACACGAAGGACTGGGTCGATGGAGTCTGGACGCTGCCGCCCACTCTGTCCCAGGGCGACAAGGACCGCGCCCGTTATGTCGCCATCGGCGAAGCCGATAATTTCGTCCTCAAATTTCGAAAGCCGAAATAATCCCCCGATCCCTTAGCGCGGGATCTTTAGATTTCAGACCCGATCACGACCGGCGACCCGTCGCCGAATCGGGAGGTGCGAAACGGCGTGGGGTCCACCGATGGCGTTTCACCGATGGCGAGTTGCGCCGCCAGACGCCCGGCCGCGGGACCAATTCCGAAACCGTGACCGGAGAACCCCGTGGCAATCGTCAGACCCGGCAACGTGCCGACGGATCCGATGTACGGCACCACATCCGGCGTCACATCGATATATCCGCCCCATTCCTGCACGACCTGCGCATCGCGGAAGCTCGGGTGCAGCCGGATCATTGCCGCCAGAGCCTCGCGGTTCATCGCCGCGTTCGGCATGGGGTCGAGCACGCGTGTCGCCTCGAACGGACTTGGGCGGTCGAGTGGCCAGCGGCGCGGCGCGCGAAACTCGGTCAGCGATTGCGCGTTCATGCGCAATCTAAGCGACCCACCCTCCTTGCGGATGGTGGGCAGAAATTCTCGCAAATATCGCACCGAATCGGGCACGAAGGGCACCACGTAGCCCGAGCCCTTGGCAATGGTGTAACCGCCGTCGCCTCGCTTGCGATAGCCGACTTCGGTCAGGTAGGTGCAGACTTCCGGCCCGCCCGCGAACGGCGCGGTGCGCAGCACCGAAGACAGTACCTTCAATTGCGGCAGGCGGATGCCGAGGCTCGCGCAGAACAGAGTGGACCACGCACCGCCGGCGAGAACCACCGCCTCGCAGGCAATGCGCCCCCGCTCGGTAATGACGGCGGCGGTGCGGCCGCCGCTGCGCTCGATGCCGCGCGCGGCGCAATGAGCGAGGATGACGGCGCCTTTGCGTTGCGCGGCCCGGGCGATGGCGGGGGCTGCCCGCTGGGGCTCCGCGCAGCCATCGGTCGGCACATGCAGGCCGCAGGAGTAGCTGCGGCTCGCTCCCCGCATGAGCGCGCTGAGCTCCGCGCCGCGCACCAGCCGTGTGCCTATGTCGTAAGGCCTCGCCATCTCCGCCCAGGCCGCAAACCGAGCCTCGTCAGCGGGGTTCTCGCCCACATAGAGGACTCCGCATTGCCGAAAGCCGACATCCGCGTTCGTCAGTTCCGCCATTTCGCGCCACAACCGCAGACTCTGCACGATCAACGGCATTTCGCGCTCATCGCGGCCCGCCTGGCGGCACCAACCCCAATTGCGGCTCGATTGCTCGCAGGCGACGTAAGCCTTCTCGCACAGCACCACCGGAATGCCTTTTGCGGCGAGCGTGAGGGCGGCGAAGGTACCGACGATACCGCCGCCGATCACGACCACCCGGGTCGATGCCGGCATTACTTCATCGGGAACGATCGAATCGACATACGGACCCATGATCAGGCGGTACTCTGTTCCGCTAGGCCCAGTTCCTCTGTCATGCGCTCACGCATTACGTACTTTCACTGTTACCTTGAACTGCCAGTATACCGCCCCCAACCTTCCTTCATGACTGTCCGCCGCCTTTTCTTGAGTCCCGTGTGGCTGTTCCTATCGCTTCCCTGCTACATCGGCTGGCGGCTGCTGCCGGCGTTATCGTTAGATGCGATCGGGATGGGGATAGGTATTGCGCTGCTCGTGGCCTTTTGCATCGTCATTCCCTTGTCGGTGGCCACGCGATCGATTCCCAATCAAGCGTTGGCGGACCGCCTTGCCTGGGTGGGGCTGCTCGCCATGGGCTTTTTCTCCTCGCTGTTCGTGCTAACGGTGCTGCGCGATGTGTTTCTGCTGGCGATGCAAGTGTTGCCAACCGGGTTGCGGCCCGCATCGCTGCTCGAAACGTCCGCTCGATGGACTTTGGCCTTGACTTCATGCATGACCCTCGTGGGATTCGTCATTGCCCGCAGCCGCCCCGCGGTCATCCGAATCGACATCCCCGTGGCCGATCTCCCCGCAGCGCTGCATGGCTTTACCATTGCTCAAATCAGCGATGTGCATGTGGGGCCCACGATCAAGCGCCGCTTCGTCGAGCGGATCGTCGACCGCGTCAACGGCTTGAATGCCGATTTGATTGCCGTAACCGGCGATTTGGTCGACGGATCGGTCGAGCAACTGTCGCACCACACGGCGCCCCTGGCGGGATTGGCTGCGCGGCATGGCGCCTATTTCGTGACGGGAAATCACGAGTATTACTCCGGCGAGCTTGCATGGACGCGGGAAATTCGGCGTCTCGGGTTGCGCGTGCTCAAGAACGAGCACGTGGTGCTGAATCACGACGACCAGTCGCTCATCGTCGCCGGCGTGACCGATTACAGCGCGCATCATTTCGATCCCGCCCAGCAGAGCGATCCCGTGGCCGCGCTGCGCGGAGCACCCGGCGACGCCGGTGTCAAAATTCTGCTCGCTCATCAGCCGAGTTCCGCGAACGCCGCGGCGAACGCGGGCTTCGACCTGCAGCTATCCGGTCATACTCATGGCGGCCAGTTCTGGCCGTGGAATCTGTTCGTGCATTTCTTCCAGCCCTTCACCGGCGGACTGCATCGTCTGAAGAATCTATGGGTGTACGTAAACCGCGGTACGGGCTATTGGGGACCACCCAACCGCTTCGGTGTGCCCTCCGAGATCACCCACCTGCGGTTGGTGCCCGCGATACCGTAGTTCGTTTTGCGACCGGCACTCCTGGCGTCAAAACAGTCCTTCGACGATCTGCAGCAAACCCCATAGCGAGAGCGCCCAGACGAGTGTGCGCAGGTAGGGAATGCCCACGATGTAGATCGGCAAATAGGCGAGGCGTGCCCCGAAATAGATCTCCGCCCCTATCGCGGTGTGTGGAGTGTTCTGCTTGGCCAGCACCACGCCGATCGCGGCGGCGGCGAAAAATACAAATGTCTCCAGAAAATTGCGGCTGGCCCGATCGGCGCGCGCGGCGGCACCCGTCAACGGCTGCAGAGCGCCGTCACGGTTGCCGACGTTCCACTGCAGGCCGCGTTGCTGCGTCGCCAATCCCGCGGCGATGAAAATATACGCCAGCCCAAGAAGCACAGACCACGCCAACATCTTCAATTCGATCGTCATTTCGGCTCTCCATCATTCGGACGGCTGCTCACTTCGTTACGGCGGCCATTCTCGCGTCCTCGAGGTTACCAGCCATAATCTGAAAGCCAAAACACGGACAAAGCCGAGCGTAATGAGCCCGGCGGCCAAAAACAATTGGAAATCGTTCTTTGGATCGAATCCCGCAGAATCCGGACCGTCGCGAAAACGGTCGTCGAATAGATTGAAATCGACGGCACCGCTGTGTCCAACGGTGTGGAGAACGCCGAAGATTTCCCTCAGCCCGATGACCAGATAGAGCCACAAATAAACGGTGCGCGACAGGTCGCGAGATAACTCGCGGACGTCGGCGGGCGTGGTGCGAGGTGAGTGTTCGATCCGCCACCGGTAACGGGCGAACACCAAGCCGCAAAGCAGCAAACCAAACAGCGCGTGGATATCGACCCACGAGTCGAGCATTTGCCTGAGCCAGGAGGGGGGTAGCAGGCCGAGAACCCCGATCAAAACGGCGACCGCCGCGAGCGATGCATACAGCGCCTTGAGCATCCTCTCCCGGGAACACGCAGGATCCGAAGAGTGTAGCGAGCGCTCGGCTTGTACGGTCATTGCCCATTCTCCGCCTGCGAACCGCACAGGTTGTAACTTTGTATCACAAAGTATAATGTATCCGAAGCTGAAGAAAAGCGCTCCAGCGCCGCTCAATCGATCACTGACGACATACTGTGGCTGCACAATATGAATCCAATATTTCCGGCGGCCGCGCGGCGCCCCGAGCACCGCCTTGCATATGGCAGCACACGCAAGACGAGGAGAATCAAACTTGCCGTCATGGGATGGGCTTTGGTCTTAATCCTCCCCGTCGTCGCTCGTGCGGCGGACTCTCTGCTAGACACGACGCTGGAGGATACAAAGCTCTATTTCACATCGCCCCTGAAGTGGGATGAGGAAGACTGGCTGTATTTTGGCGGGGCCCTTGCCGCCGTCGGCGCCGCTCACTCGTTCGATGCAAGAGTTCGTGACCATTTCGCAACCGGCTCGAAGGCCATCTTGAACGGCGGGGCGGATGCGAACACGCTGCGCGATGCGGCACCGACCGTGGCGCTCATCGCCGGCACCGGACTCTATGCGGCGTTCATCGATGACCACGATGGATACCGTGAAACCTGGGCGTTGCTCGAAGCGGGCGCATTCAGCGGGGCTACTGCGGAAGTCTTGGGGTATGCCGCCGGTCGAGAACGTCCCGATGAGACCACCTCGCCGAACGAATGGCGCAAAGGGAGCGACTCATTCCCGTCGCTGCATACAACAGTCGCCTTTGCGGTGGGCACCGTGTTTGCAGAATCCGGCAATGATGATTACCGGTGGATTCGCCGCATCATCGGCTATGGAGTTGCAGGCGCCACGGGCTACGTTCGCGTCAGTGAAAATGTGCACTGGCTATCGGACAGTGTCGCGGGCGCCGCGCTCGGGATTGCGACGGCGCGATTTGTATTGAATCGACAAGGGGCGCAAGACCGCGGGGCGCTGCAGTTTCAGCCGGTGAAGAATGGCTGGCTGATGTCGTATTCGATTCGTACACATTAGCGGGCCTGATACAGGCCCGTTTGTCCACTCACCACGCACCCCCAAAATAAAAACGGGCCTGATGCAGGCCCGTTCTTATTTTGGCGGAGAGGGTGGGATTCGAACCCACGTGCCGGAATTACCCGACCATCCGATTTCGAGTCGGCGCCGTTATGACCACTTCGGTACCTCTCCGGTTAACTTAAAAATTGCTGCGATTACTTATGTGCTTACGGCATTAACTTAAGGTTTTTTGCTGTGTGACGCGACAGCCAACGGCTGAAAAAACGCGTTTGTCAAGAGCCCATGGCATCAAATTACGGGTTATTCTAACGCATCGGCAATGGGCCCGCCTTAGAGAACAGAACTCGCCCAGCCTCACGGAACTCTATTAGTCACGACCGTGCGTACTATGAAGGCTCATTTGAATTTGCAACGCTGGACGAAGATCATCATGTCGGCATCTGCCGTCACGATACTGGGCAGCTGCACACCGACGCCGAGCATGATCGATCAGATCAAGGCTCTCGGCGAGCTGCGCGTCGTCACACGCGAAGGTCCGCTCGCCTACTACCGTGGACCCGACGATATGCCGGAGGGTCCGGAATACGAACTCGCGCGCCGTTTCGCGGATGAACTCGGCGTAAGACTCAAGATTACAGCGGTGGGCAGCTACGCGGAGATCTATGCGGCGCTCGAATCCGGAGCGGCGCACCTGGCGGCGGCGGAACTCAAGGTTCCGGCGCAGGACATTCCGGGCATCGAGTTCGGTCCGGCGTACCAAAGGGTCCGCGAGCATTTGATTTTTCGGCGTGGGTCACTTCGACCCGGTTCGCTCGCCGAAGTCGGCACGGGCGACCTGGAGATCGCCGCCGGCAGTTCACATGCGAAGACGTTGCATGCGGTTCGCGACCTGTTGCCGGATCTCGTGTGGGTCGAGAATTCGAGCACCGATTCTCAAGCGCTGCTCGACGGGGTCGCGGACGGGACTATCGACTACACCATCGCCGATTCGACGGAGTTCGCGTTGGCGCACGACGCGCATCCTGACCTGCGCATTGCCTTCGACTTGCCGGGCAGCCAGTCGCTTGCCTGGGCTGCGAGCGACCGAGACCCGGGATTCCTGCGCGACATGAGCAATTATTTCGCCCGGATCAACGCCGATGGCGAGCTCGCGGCAATCGTCAAACGCTACTATGGCCGGTCGGAGGAGTTGGAGTTCGTCGGCGCGCCGGGCTTCATGCATCATTTGCAATCTCGCCTGCCGCTCTATCAAAAATGGTTCGAAGAGGCAGCCGAACAAAGCAGCCAAGATTGGCGGCTATTGGCCGCCATCGGTTATCAAGAATCAAAATGGAATCCGAGCGCGGCCTCGGCATCCGGCGCCAAGGGTCTCATGCAGTTGACGGTCGAATCCGCGACCGAGGCCAAGGTGACGAACCCTAACGACGCACGCCAGAGTATCTTTGGCGGTGCTTGGTATTTCCGGCAGGTGTACGAGAAAATCCCGGCCCATGTTCCGGAGCCGGATCGCACCTGGTTCGCGCTGGCGGCTTATAACATCGGCTACGGACACGTGGAGGACGCCCGGGTACTGGCCCAGAAGGCCGGTCGGGACCCGGATTCGTGGCAAGACGTGCGAGAGTTTCTGCCGCTGTTGGAACAGGAGCGCTGGTACACCCAGACCGAGAACGGCTATGCACGCGGTTGGGAGCCGGTACGCTATGTCGACAACGTGCGCGGCTACCGCGATTTACTCGAGTGGGCCGGGGACGGCAGCGCCGTCGCGTTGAACTAACCGCTTTGACGAAGCGGCGGCGACGACGATTTCGTTAACGCCTGCTGGCGAAGAATTGCCGCAGCAATTGCGCACTCTCCTCGCTGCATACGCCGCCGAACACGTCGATGCCTCTGCCCAAGCGCCCGTCACGCGGCAAATCGATCACGCTGCCACAGGCTCCGGCCTTGGGGTCCCAGGAGCCGAAAACCACTCGCGGCACGCGCGAGTTGATGACGGCGCCGATACACATCGCGCAAGGCTCCAAGGTCACGTACAGGGTCGAGGGACCGAGGCGATAGTTACGCCGCCGCAGCGCGCCCGCGCGCAATGCCACGATTTCCGCATGGGCGGTCGGATCGTGGTCCGCGATGGGTCGATTCCAGCCCTCACCGATGACCTCGGCGTCCGACACCAGCACCGCACCTACGGGTACCTCGCCCTCCGCCGCCGCTCGCCGCGCCAGCGCGAGCGCGAGCCGCATGAAGTCGGCGTCGGTAGGCGTCTTCATCGCGCGCGCAGGTATCGCAGCACGAATATTACGCTGTAGACCAAGAATAGCGCCGCGGCGCTATAGGCGAGCGAGTTATGAATGCCGATGCTCGCGCCCAACACACCCACGCTCAGTCCGCTGAATGTGCGTAGTCCCATCGCGGACATCGAGAACACCCCAATGACCCGGCCTCTAATGTCCGCGGGCGCGTGCAGCTGCACCAGCGATTGCGCCATCGAATTGAACGCCAGTTCCACGAAGCCGGCGACAAACAGCAGCGTAATCGCCAACGGGTAGGCGTCGGCTCGAGCGAATCCGATGAGGGCGCAGCACCAGATCATTGCCAATATGAATGCCGTACGCGCTCGTGGCGGCAGTAGCCCACGGCTTTCCAGCAAGACACCGGCGGTCAAGCCGCCGGCCGCGTCGGCGGCCAACAGCATGCTGTAGGAAAAATCCGCGCGGCCGTGGCCCAAGCCGAGAGCAAATCCGGGCATCTGTGCTTGATAGGCGTTTCCCACGAAGAAGGCGGAAGCGCCGATCAACACCGTCATCGACAGCAGCACTGGATTCCGCGCGACCACCGCCATGGTCGAGCGAATGTCGGCGAAGCCTTTTACGCCCCGCGGTGCGGACCCTGCGGGGGCGCCACGTGAGCCGTAGGGAGCCTTGATCAACCATAGGCACAGAGGCAGATAAATGAGCGCATTGATGAAAATGCCCCAGGACGGGCCGAATGCCAATAACAGGCCGGCGCCGACCGCGGGACCGGCCAGAAATCCCAGATAGCGCCCTGTGGCGGTGAGCCGCACCGCGCTCGGCAACTGCTCGTGGGTGACGATTCTGTGTATGAGCACCTGGGACGCCGGGGTCCAGATGACGCCGGCCAACCCGTGAATGACCAGCAGCACCATCGCCTTCCACATGGTGGCTGAGTCCGTCACGAACATGATGCCCCAGCTGATGGAGATTCCGATGTACAAAATCATCCCGGTTTGAATCAAACGTCGGATATCGAAACGGTCAGCCAGGCCGCCGGTGACACCGGCCAGCAGCAGATACGGCACCCAATGAGAAACGACGGCAAAACCGCCCAAAGCGGGCGAATGAAACTTCTGGAAGATCACCCAGTAGCTGATCACATGTTCGATGTTGTCGGCCATCATGGCGGCCGTGGCGGTCAGGACAAATATCCGAAAATCACTGTTTGCGAATGAAGCGAAGGCGCGGGGGTTGGGTGCGGGCGCCGGACTGATGCTCGAGTTCATACCGAGGCGGATTGTATCCCCCCTTCACGCGGCTTTTGCCAGTTTCAGACGCGCGCTAAATTTAGAAAGCGCCGGCTCCCGATCGATGCGAACCAGCTAAGCGGATGTTGCGGGTTCGACGACGACGGCGGTGCCGTAACACAGAACTTCGGCGGCGCCGACCATGGGGCCCGTGTCGTAGCGAATGCCGACGACGGCATTGGCCCCCAATCTTCGGGCATGCGTCAGCATCAACTGGAAGGATTCCTCCCGCGCGGATTCGCAGAGTTCCGCGAATATCACGACGCGCCCGCCGAGTAGCGCGCTCAACCCCCCCAGTATGCTCATCGGCAGCGATCGTGTGCGGACGGTGATTCCGCGCACCACGCCTAGCGTCTTTGCTACCCGAAGTCCCGGAAGCTCGAAGGTCGTCGTGGTAAGCATCAGGGCGATTATAGCGCTTCCCAAGCTTGCCATTGCCCGTCGCGGCGTCGCTCGATGCCGGTATCCGCGAAACGGAATAGATACAGCCACCGGTGGTCCACGAGGTGGCGGACCGTTGTATGGCGCGCGATGATCCTGTCGATCATCTCTCTCGGCGCGTCGATGAATACCGCAAGCCGTAAGGGCGTGTGCATCCAGCGCTCGCCGTCGTGCACCGATTGACGCGACAGACCGATGCGCAGATCGCCGGTGTTTCCCTCGAAGACACCGATTCGGCCGCAGACCACGTTATGCAGCACCTTGTTGCCGCTGCCGAAGCGCTCAGGGTCGACGGTCGAGGCGTAGTACTGCAGGTTGATCCAGTGCGTGACGACCATCGGCGCCGTCATGATGAGTTCGAGTACGGTGCCGTCGTGGTCATCGGCCCAGACGTAGTCGTGCAGGAAGCTGCGCCCCGCCAGATCCAACCCGCGGGTGCGTGCCCGCGGCGCAACGATGAATGCGGCATTGTCCGCAAGTCCCCACTCCGGGCGGGTCTCCGCCCAGTCGCGTGCCCGTCGCCGAACCTGCTGCAAGAGCGCATCGGGGCGCTCGACGTGCGCGGCCAAACCCAGGCTCGGCGCACGCTCGACACGTGTTCTGTGGCCTGCCTCCAGGAGGCTGCGCCGCAGGCGATCGATGTCCTGTGAGTGACTGTCGGGCACCTGTTCCAGATCGAACAACCGCACTTCGTCGGTTGTGGTGTTATGCAGCGCGCCGATGGCGACGGTGTCCTCGGGAACGTCGATCCCGCGCTTTCGAAGCTCCACCCGGACGGATCGGTCGTTGAGGAGCCCTGTGAGGACCCTGGCGTTGATTTCGCCGGTTTGCCCGCCGCAAGCACCGCAGTCGAGCGCGGCCGCCTGCGGGTTGTTGGCACTCTGGCTGCCGTGTCCGACGAGTACGAGAAGGCGCGCGAAGGCGGAGGTGAGGCTCATCGCCCGCAGGACGTTAGCGACGAGATCGGCCTTGCGGCCGATGGAGTCGCCGCTGGACAGGCAGAGATGGGGGTGCAACGCGCGGGCGTCGCGCACTGCCAATCCGAAGTACTCCACCGCGAACGATTCCGTGCCGAAGTGGCGACGGACGATTGCGCCCACGTACCCAATCCCGAGCGTTTCGACGAGTGAGAATGCTCCCGATGGCAGTCTCTTGAAGGGCTGCCAGATCCCTCTATCCGTGAGGCGACTCGTTCGCCTGTTGGCGATCGCAGCATCCGCCTGAGCATTCCCTGTCGATTCCGTGGCTTCGAGGGTCGGCGCCAGCAGGCCCGGCAGCTGCGGGCGCGATACCTGCGTGCCGATCGGCGTGTAGCGGATTGGCAGCCCGAAGAATCCGGCGAAGCCGCGCGTCTCCAGTGCCGGTTCCAAGCTCTCGAGTGCACGGCGGAAGCGTTCCGAGCGGACGTCGATGCAGAAGACGAGCTGCGCGGCGCACCGAGATTCGTCTTGAGAAAAACCGCCTCGAGCGCCGCTCGCATTGAGAATGCCGATCAAGCGCTCCTGGTGGCTGATCTCGTGCGCACGCTGCCAGATCAAATCCAGCTCATCGAACGGTGACGGCTCGCTGCGCCGTGCCCGCGTCCAGCGCTCGCGCCACAGGGATGCGAGTGAATCGGCGTCGCGCCCGCCGTCGTGCAGGAGCGCTTCCCAGGCCACCCGGATCGCCAGCAACTCGCGCAGGTGCGGATCGATGGCTCCGCGAATCCCGGCCTCCCACCGGAGATAGGCGCACCACGATGACCAGCCATTGATGCGCAACAGACACAGCTGCAGAAACTCCGTCGCTTCCTCTACGGGGATGCCGAGTCGTTCGAGGGAACAGGTGATCGCGGCGTCGGTAGTGGTCGGAAGATCCTGTACGCGTGCGCGAATTTCCGGCGCATGCATCAACGGTTCCAACGCGTGGTCGATCGCAAGGCCGCTGCGCCACCCCAAAAAAAGACCGGCCGCCCGTCCACGGTGCCAGTCGGCCTGGTGCTCGTCGAAGTAAGAGGCGCAGTATTGGCTCACCTGTTGTGTGATGGTGTCGCGCCAGCGCGGCCCGGCGGAAGGCGTCGAGTGCTGGTCGAGGATGTCCGATGGTAAGGGAAGTCCCGCGTGAGATTTGCGTCCGACCTGGGTGGCGGCAACGGCGGTGTCGAGCGTCACGGTGGCGCCGCTCTCGGCAAGTGCGCGCGCGAGAGCCGCCGCAGTGATCTCCCCGGTACGCCAGGCGCGAAGGTATTCCCCAGGGTCCAGCGTGAATCGAGCGCCGACGAGGCGGCGCAGTGTTGCCGCCGCTTCATCGAAGGTGCGACCGATGAAGCCCCAATAGGGATTGACGGCGATCTGGCGATCGAGCGGCCAGCTTGGCGCGATGACATCGAGCGCGAGCTCAATGGCGGAGGCAAAGGCGTTCATGCCGCACGCGCCGGCCAGAGCCGGAAGGTAAGACGCGTAAAACGCTCGTCTAGATACAGGCCGGCGTAGATCCAGTCATAAAAGGGGCTCACCGGAGCGCCGGGCCGGCGCATCGCGATGCTCGCCTGCGCCGCGTAGAGTGCAAATGCGACCAGCGACGACCAGACCGCAAGGGCGAAATTCGTCGGCAGCGTAGCGACACCAATGCGCTCGGCCAGTACCCAGTGCCAGCCGAGGTACACCTGCGAACACGCGACCAGCGAAAGAAGTCCTTTCCAGTGGAGCTTGAGCCCTCGGGCAGGCGACCAGAGCAGCGTTGCGAGGCCGCAAGCTAGAAATACCGTCGCGATCCAGGGAACCGACGGCACGCCGAGGGCTGCATGCCACAGCGCCGCTGAACCGGCCGCAACCATCCAAGCGGTCGGGAGCGCCAGCAGCGGCCAAAGGAGCAAACGCCGGTTCGCGTCGCTTCCGGACCGTGCGATGAACTCCCGCTCGAGCCCGTCGCGCACAGCCTCACCCGCGGTGAGAAACGCATGGGCCTTGTACAGGGCATGGGCGATCAGATGCAGCAGCGCTAAGTCATAGAGCCCCAATCCGCATTCCATCACCATGAATCCCATCTGCGAGCAGGTCGACCATGCGAGACGGACCTTGATGGTGATGCGTGTGAGCATCACGAGACCCGCGATTGCGGCGGTTAGGCTTCCGACAGCAACCAACAATGTCTGAGCTGCCGTTGAGGCTCCGATCAGAGGCGCCAGGCGAATCAAGACGTAGCCGCCGAGGTTGACGACGCCGGCATGGAGCAGCGCCGACACCGGTGTCGGCGCCTCCATGACCTGAATGAGCCAGCCGTGCAGCGGCAGTTGCGCGCATTTGAGGAGCACGGCGGCGGCGATCAACACGGTCGCAGCGCCGGCCATCCACGGAAGTGCCTTCGCAGCTCGGGCGTGCGACGTGATCAAGGCAATGTCGAATGTTCCCCACTCCGAGTAAAGGAGGATGGCCGCGATGACGAGGAGCCCCTCCGCGAGGCGACTCGTCAGAAATTTCTTGTGCGCAACGATGATTGCCGCCGGACGATCGCGGTAGAACGTCAGCAGATGATGAAGTCCCGCGCTGCTCGCCGCCCAGGCGACGATGATGACGGCGAGGTTGGTGCTGACGGCGACCGCACTGACCGCGGCGAGCGTCGCGAGGAAAGCGACCGTGAATCGGGATTGACCGGGCTCTCCCTTTAGGTATCGGCGGGAGAAGTCGCCGATGACCCAGCCGAGGAAGGCGATCAGCATGCTCACGATTGGCGCGGCGCGAGCGCCGGGGAGGGGGCCGCCGGCAATCACCGGGGTGGCCGCAAAGTACACGCAGGCAGTTCCGAGAGCGAGGCGCGTCGATGCGGTTACTGCCCGCCACCCCAGAGTCCGGGCCGCAGCCGCAAGTAGTGCACCGATCATGTATATGACAGCCGAGGCCCACGGCAGCCATTCGAGCAATCTGAGCATTCTGCACCTGGCGAGAGGAACCGTTACAAGTATCGGTTCGCCCGGGTACGTCGTAAAATAGAATGATGTGAACGATCCGTTCTTTCGTGAAGAACATGAAGAATCTGAATTTCCGGCATCTACTCTACTTCTGGCAGGTCGCCAAGGTAGGCCACCTCACCCGCTCCGCGAGACAGCTGCGTGTTTCGCAATCGGCGCTGTCGGCCCAGATCCGCCAGCTCGAAGCCTATCTGGGACGGCCGCTCTTCGATCGATCCGGCAGGAGCCTGGTGCTGACCGAGTTCGGTACGACGGTGCTCGACTACGCCGATGGAATCTTTGGCTTGGGCCAGGAACTGATGGCCAATGTTCGGGGCGGCGCAGGGCAGCGGATGCAGCGGCTTCGCGTAGGCGCGGTGGCCACGCTCTCCAGGAATTTTCTCGAGAACCTGCTTCGGCCCATGCTCGATCGACCCGAAGTCCGTCTGAGCTTGGAGTCGGGAAGCCTCGAGGAGTTGCTGGGACGCCTTCAGGTCCACAACCTCGATGTCGTGTTGTCGAATCGACCGGTGGTCGCGGAGGCCGGCAAGCCTTGGCGCTGCGTGCGAATCGATCGACAGTCCGTCTGCCTGGTGGGTCCGCCGCGGCCTCTACGGACGCGTTTCAGATTCCCCGCCGATGCCTCCGGCGCGCGCTTCGTGGTCCCGGGCCCCAGCAGCGACATCCGTAGCCAGTTCGACGTGTGGTGCGAGAAACATGAGCTTCGCGTCGATATCGCCGCTGAAGTAGACGACATGGCGATGTTGCGGCTTCTCGCCCGCGACTCAGGTGCCATCACCGTACTTCCAGAGGTGGTTGTTCAGGACGAACTTCGCGACGGCCGGTTGCAGCGCTACTGCGCGGTGCCGGGCGTCTTCGAGAACTTCTATGCGATCACCGCAGTGCGCCGTCGCCCGTCGCCGATCGTGCAGAGCATGATTTCGAGAAAATGAACCGGCAGTCTTGTCGTAGCCAGTTAGTTGCCAGCCGTTCGAGATATATTCGTTGACCTGCAATCCCTGCGCTCCCTCTCTCCTGATTTGCTCAAGTTCATTTTGATGGTTCTTGGCGGGAGAAGATGGACTGGGCGTTAAATGAAAAGCACACCGTCTTTCAGAACAAGCGCCCGTATTCATTGTAGATGTCAGGATTGTCTACGAGACCTGGGTAAGGATGTGGGAACCCGTCGGCGAGCAAGAATTGCTCGATCGTAATTCCTTTGACGACCGCAGATTGAAACTCACCGTTCCCAATGGCGAGCACCGTGCGCTTCGGAAGCGACTTCGCAAACCAAAGGAAATCTAGCGGACCTGACCGACCAGATTTTACTTCGTACAGGTTTCTTCCGGCATCTACAAAATCGATCTCATGCTCCTTTGATGCCCAATACCAAATGGCCTCCGGGTCTTCCGCACCCGCGATACATTGCCGCCGGAACAGCTCCTGAGCGACGAGCCATTCGATCCACTTCGCCCGCTCCTGGGACTCAAGAGCATCGAAATCACTAATCTGCGTCATTCTGTTCGGACTGAAGGAAAGTGCAACGGACAGATTGACGAAATGAAACTTTGCGGGCCGACGCTGCAGCGGCACGTCTTTGTCGGCATCCCATTGATACGAGGGAATAACCGCCAACAGATCCGACAGCTGTTCGACGTACTCAGCAGCAAGTGTGTTGTTTGCGAGACCCGACTCGCGCGCTAGCTTCAGATATCCCGTTCGTGAGCCGCCCTGGGCGAAAAGCGTTCGCATCAACGCGAGCAGAAACTGCCGCGACCTTCCGCTTCTGACGATCTCACCGATGATCCAGTCGCGAATAATCTCGAAGAAGTACTCGGGTACCCGCTCTCGCTGCCGAATCTCCATCGCGGCTATCGGCGACGCGCCGCTCAACAGATAGGCTTTCCAAGTATCATCTCCCAACTCCATCCGGAACTGAGCATGGAAGTCCTTGTAGGACACCCCAGTGAATAGGTAGTCGGTCCGCGCGAGCTTTCCTTTCCTGCCGGGAAGACGTTCGGAGCCGCGACGGATGTCAGTCGCCTTTGAGCCGGTAGTGATAACGAGTACGTTGCGAAGTTGACCGCGGTCGGCAAGGCGCTTTAGCGCCCGCTCCCAGTTGGGCACAGCGGATATCTCATCGATGAACAGCCGCCGCACTTCGACATTGGCGCGAAACAGCGAGACCACCTCCGCCACCCGAATCTCCAATTCGTCCGCATCAGTGATGTCATCACCGTTAAGGAAGTATGCCGATCCTGCGCCATGCGTCTCGAGGGTTCGTTTGATCTCAAGCTCGAGCCACGTACTTTTGCCGAATTGCCGCGGCCCGCGAACCAGGATGATTCCGGCCTCCGTCGGTAATTCGTCGAGCCCGAAACTGAAACGAAACGTACATGGCTGATCGCGATACTCTGTTATCTTCGGCCACAGGTCATCTCGATCTATTTTACCCTTTGAAAACAGTAAGTTACGAGTATTAACGTCCATAGCGTTAACTATATTAACGTTTAGAACGTTAATGTCAAACTAGGCACATGAGCGCTTCGCTGCAAGGCGGTACGATCATGGGGGAGGTCTTACCGTCAGACCTACCCCCAAACACTTCCGCTTGAGGGTGATAGACGACGATAGATGCGGAACGGGCCGCTGTCTTCCGTAGTCATGCTACTCAAGTTATGGCTTGTGCTTGTGGTAGACGCAAGCAAGTTTGTTTCCGTCCGCGTCGCGTACATACGCGACATAAAACGTCGGCTCGTAATATGGACGCGTGCCGGGAGCCCCTTCATCACTGCCGCCGTACTCCAGTGCGACGGCGTGGAAAGCCTGCATCCTCCCCACCCTGCCCAACCGTCGGTCCAGTTCGGCGCACGACTGACGCCCAACGCGCCGAATACCGCGTCATAGAACTTGATCGCGCGCTCCAAGTTCGATGTACCAACAGTAGAATAGAGGATCATTTCTCCAACCCCTCCTTACGTGAGGCTATTTCGTCGCAGCGCCAATATTGGCACTGCCACCTGACGACCAACGCGTCGGTAGGTTTTTCCAGATAGTTGCGCACGGTGGTATCCGCCACGCCGATAAACGGCGATAGATGCCGATCAACCGGCATTCGTTTCAAGCAACGTAAACTGCGACCTACCAATCAACTTCCTGAAGTCACGATCAAAACTGACCAAGTGCTCACCGAGGTGGATCGTCGCGGCGGCAAGCCATGCATCCGGCACTGCATTTCCTTTGAGCTGCTTCTCGATGCAAAGTTGCCGCAGGCGCGGCCACTCAGGGCCGAGCGACGCAAGGTGGACACCTTGAGCGGCAAGCATCGCATCGACAAAGGCCAGGGCGTCGTCGACCGGCGTTGGGGTCTGGAAAATCTTGGGACTGCTTACCAGCCGCAGGAAGCTGGCCAGCACCATTGGCATAAGAATGAGCGTGCCGCCCGAAGCGGCAGCTGAAGCGGCGTCTTCAAGCCAGCTGCGAGCGATACGATGGTGCGGATGGTCGCTGCGCGAAGCGGCAACGAGAACATTGACGTCAGGCGTCATCGCCCAGTGCTGCCAACATCGCCTTGTTGCTCAACGGATCGACGCCCGCCGCTAATCCGCCGCGTCCCTTGAATACGGGAAGGCGCAGCTTGCCGCGTTGGGGTGCCGCCTGGCTTCGAAGTCGGAGCTGGAGCCCCTCCTCGATCACACGGGTCAGGCTGGTGCGCTGCTGGGCGGCCAGCGCCTTGGCATCGGCAAGCAACTGGTCGTTGATGTCGAGCGTTGTTTTCATGGATGCATCATACAGAATTCTGTATTGTGATTGCAAATGAGAGCCAAGGAACTGGGGAGATTATCGCAGCCGCGTTCAGGCAGGCTCGACGGCAATACCCAGCCCTTTCGCAGCTACGCACAGGCGCTCGTCCAGACTCAGCAGTCTGAGGCCGACGACCGCGGAACGCGCGACGAGAAGCGACGCGAGGTGGATGGCATCGAGTGTCCGAATCGGGTCACCCGGAAAGGGCTGACGCGCGCGATCGACTATCTCGCCCGCGATTCTCAGGACTTGCCAATGAGCCGCAGCCGCGATGAGGTGCGCGCGACGGTCGGCGGCTTCGGCTTCCGTCAGTTCCTCGAGCGCTACTGTCCGCAGCAATACGCGATCACACTCGATCAAGGTCAGATCGGATGCGACGATGGCTTCCGCTTCGCCGAGTAGGCGGCGCACTGCGGGTGCTGTGAGCAAAGCTGCGATGAAGGTCTGCGGCCGTCGAACTATTCGGGCCGGCTGTGTTCCTGATCCTGCAGGAGCCAATACACTGCGCCCAGTACTAGAGTCACGGCGGCGAGGGCGGCAATGGTGGGGGCAGGCGTCACACTCGCATCGAGAATGACAAACTTTCGGCTCATTGCCAGCAAGGCGATCAAGACGACGGTGCGAACCTGGATGATGCTGTCACGCCTGATCGCGGCTTTGACTATCGAATGCTTGAATTCCATGGCGATCAGCACCGTAAAGATGGATCCGAACAGGGCCTGAAATACTTCGTGATCGAGTGGATCTAGAGCTCCTCCCAGCACCAGCGGCAGGACGCGCTCATACAGCTGAACCAGGGCAATCAGGATCAAGATTGCGATGATCAGGCTTAGTGCAATCGCCACGATCTGCTCGAAGCGCTCATAGAGCGTCATGAGAGCCCAGCGTTCGCGGACGTTACCCATTGCCGCTCCGATCGTCCGGCGGAGAGTACTTTCTGAGGAAATCATACTGTTGCTCAACTTATCGGGAAGAAGGCCTGCGATGCAGGGTTCGCGTCTGCGTCGCAGGCCTTCCGTTACGCTAACTCACGCTCCGATTCGAATTCGTCGCGGCATCGCTTTGACCTGTTTCGCAATGGCAATGGTGAGGACGCCGTCCTTTCCAGTTGCATGGACCTTTTCACTATCCACGGCTTCTGAAAGCACGAATCTTCGATAAAAATGCCCCAGGCCCCGCTCGGAACGCGCGTACTGCGGTTTTTCATTGGGTTTGCTGAATTCCGGAGCGGTTCGCTGACCCGACAGCGTCAAGATGCCACCCTCGAGTGTTAGTTCCACCTTGCCAGGGTCGACGCCCGGGATATCCACATACAGCTCAAAGCGATCGGCGTATTCATGTATGTCCACGGCCGGTACCCAAGTTGCTGTCGCGGAACTGCTGTCGCTCCGATTGGCGTTGCCAAATAGCCGGTTGATCTCAGTTTGTAGCCGCGGCACGAGGCTCCATGGGTCTTCTGTCACCAGACTGTTCATGGTTGATTCCTCCACAAGTGTTAGCTCAATGTCACAACTTCGCGTCGGAGAAGTACGAACGCGTCTGGGACGACAGATAAGGATGCCGACTCATAATTCAAGCGCGAGGATCTGTCTGTAGGTTGTCGCTTGATGCGGGGGCGGCGTCTGAACCAGACCCGACGCTATCCTCGGCATCGCGACTGAACACAGCGCTATAGCAGCGACAATGCGCGAGATCCTGGCGACCCGACGATGCGTTCCTGCTGACTCACGCGCATGGCCGCAGCTCCACATTGACTACTGGACCGACATAGCCGCGACGACGGCCGGACCGAACCGACGATTCTCGGAGCGAACGCCATCGTGATGGGTTCATCGGCTGGAAGCGGGGTCGGCGACGACCCGTTAGCATATCCGGCAGTGCTATTTCCAAACTCTGGGCAGCAAGCGGGTTGGCGGGTGCAGTCGTTACCGGCTGTCCGACGCGCCAGCCCTCCGTGGGCGATCGTGCGACCGCGAACACTGGGAGGCGCCCGCAGCGATACATGCGAGCAGACGGGCCCGCAACGCCATACGGCCAACCACGTACAGTGTTTTGCCGCCTCAAATCGTAGACATATGCATCCGACGGTAGGCTCGACAGCCAACCCCGAATTTCGTCATCCGAGTGGTAGGCATGGTGGGGGCGCAACGCCAACGCTCGGCGATGAGCCCACACGGCGTCCGCGACAGCTCTCAAATCTTGCAGCCAGCCGAGGGTCTGACCTCGATGCGCGTGTTCGTAAAGCAAAGCGAGGAATGTGTGCAGATCATTGCTGACGGGCACCGCAACTTGCGGGTCGGGAAAAACGCACCACACGGGACCCGGCAAATCCTTGTTACCCACTTCCGCAATCCAGCGCCGTCCGGCGTCGTCAATCGCTATCGTCAGGCAGGGCTGGAACACGGAGCACGGCTCCTCAGGAAAGAAACATCCCGTAAAATCGATTTGCCCTAGTTCGGTGTCCGCGAGACCGCAGCAGGTCGCGAGCAACGCCTGTATCGTTGGGTTGATCCGCCCCGGGTAGGTTGAGTTGAGGGTCTTGATGAGCTCCGGACGAAGGCCCGGCAGGGCTCTGACCGAGAGCGTTTTTCCACTGGCATCAATCCACGGCGTGGCCAGTAAAGGAGTCATCGTGTCAAGTGCTGACATGTTGAATTCCTCTTGGAATCTACTGCTAAACCAACTGTCTCCTGTTTAAGTAAGTGGCTTTCGTGGCCCATAGCCGCGACGCCTCCGTGACCTATGAGATCGATTCAGAATCTAGCGCAGCAAGAATTTTTTTCAAGGGCCAGCACTCCAGGGCAAATCGACCCGCAGCACACGTATCAGACGGCCTCCGAACCGGGACCCTATTGGTGCGCCGCACAAGTCGGTAGTTCCGCCAGTAAAACTATTCTGTTTTCGAGACTCTTGAAAGCCGTCCATCGACGCTCTATATGCCCCTCGTCTAGGGTCTGTTGTTGTGAGGAGGTAACGACCATGAATGTTCGAGATCTTGTTCCCTGGGCTCGGGGCGATCGTGAGCGCAGCCCGACGACACGATCGGACTCCATAAGCCCCGTAGTGAGTCTGCATCGGGAGATGAATCGTCTCTTCGATGATGTGTTCCGAGGCTTTGACGACTCCCGACTCTTCGCTGGCCGCGGTGGGTGGCCCAGCATCGATGTCGAGGAAACCGAGAAGGAGTATCGAGTCACGGCGGAACTTCCAGGCCTGGAGGAGCGCGACGTCGAAGTGCTGCTTCAAGATGGGCTGCTCAGCGTGAGAGGTGAGAAGAAGCTGGAATCCGAGAATCGCAGTCGTACTTACAGCGAGAGGTTCTACGGCCGCTTCGAACGTCAGATCACCCTCGATCGGGATATCGACGAGAACGCCGTGAACGCCACGTTCAAGAATGGCGTTCTGACGGTGACCGTTCCGAAGAGCACGAGCGCCGTCGAACGCTCGAAGCGAATTCCCATCAACGCTGCCAAAACGCAGGGAAAGTCGCACTAAGTGCGAGGTTGCGTGGAGCCGCGGGCCGCCCCGCGGTTCCACGCACCGGCCGCGTTACCGAAGTTTTCGCTCGACTAACTGCAATCAACCAAAAGGAGGTTTCATGAATATTCGACCGTTGCATGATCGACTCATCGTCAAGCGCGAAGCCGAAGAGCGTAAGTCCCCGGGCGGCATCGTCATCCCGGACACTGCGACCGAAAAACCCACCTTCGGCAAGGTCATCGCCGTCGGCAAAGGCAAGGTGCTGGAAAACGGTGAAATACGCTCTCCGGACGTTAATAAAGGGGACAAGATCCTCTTTGGCAAATACTCCGGCACCGAAGTCAAGGTCGATGGCGAGGAACTCGTTGTCATGCGCGAAGAGGATGTGATGGCGGTGGTGGAGACCGGTTAAACTCCCGCCGCGAGTTGTGCCGCAGGGATTTTCGATAACTTAAATTTTCATTCCATTATCTACTGGAGGATTAGGCAATGGCTGCTAAGGACGTAAGATTCAGCGACGACGCCCGCCAACGCATGTTCAAGGGCGTGAATATTCTGGCGAATGCCGTGAAGGCCACCTTGGGACCCAAGGGCCGCAATGCCGTGCTCGACAAGAGCTTCGGAGCTCCCACCGTCACCAAGGACGGCGTCTCGGTCGCCAAAGAGATCGAACTCAAGGACAAGTTCGAGAACATGGGCGCGCAAATGGTCAAGGAGGTCGCTTCCAACACCTCCGACGAGGCCGGAGACGGCACCACCACCGCGACCGTGCTGGCGCAAGCCATCATCCGCGAAGGCCTGAAATCGGTCGCCGCCGGCGCGAACCCCATGGACCTGAAGCGCGGTATCGATCTCGCGGTCGCCACCGCCGCCGAAGAGCTCGCGAAGCTCTCCAAGCCTTGCAAAGATCCGAAGGCGATTGCGCAGGTGGGCACGATTTCCGCAAACGCGGATGAGAGCATCGGCAAGACGATCGCGGATGCGATGGCCAAGGTCGGCAAGGAAGGCGTGATCACAATCGAGGAAGGCTCGGGTCTCGAGAACGAACTCGAAGTGGTCGAGGGCATGCAGTTCGACCGTGGTTATCTGTCGCCCTATTTCATCAACAACCAGACAAGCCAGACGTCAGAACTCGACAAGCCGCTCATTCTGTTGGTGGACAAAAAGATTTCCAACATCCGAGAGCTCCTGCCCCTGCTCGAAGCCATCGCCAAGGCTGGTCGCCCGCTGCTGATCGTCGCGGAAGACGTGGAAGGCGAAGCGCTCGCCACCCTTGTGGTCAACACGATTCGCGGCATCGTCAAGGTCGCCGCCGTCAAGGCGCCAGGCTTCGGCGATCGCCGCAAGGCCATGTTGCAGGATATCGCGATACTCACCGGCGGCACGGTGATCTCGGACGAAGTCGGATTGTCGCTTGAGAAGGCGACGCTGAACGACTTGGGCGAAGCGAAGAAGGTGTTGGTGGAAAAGGAGAACACCACAATCATCGATGGCGCCGGAAAAGCGTCCGACATCAAGGCCAGGGTCGAAAGCATTCGTCAGCAAATCGAAGAAACGACTTCCGATTACGACAAGGAAAAACTGCAGGAGCGCGTGGCGAAGCTCTCCGGCGGTGTCGCCTTGATCAAAGTGGGCGCAGCGACTGAATTGGAGATGAAGGAGAAGAAGGCGCGCGTCGAAGACGCGTTGCATGCGACCCGTGCGGCGGTTGAGGAGGGTGTGGTGCCGGGCGGCGGTGTGGCGCTGATACGCGCGCTCAAGGCGATCGAGAAGCTCACGGGCGCCAATGATGATCAAACCACGGGCATCAGGATACTGGCCCGGGCAATCGAGGAGCCGCTGCGGCAGATCGTCACGAACGCGGGCGAAGACGCCGCGGTCATACTCAACCGCGTCCGCGAGGGCAAAGGTACGTTCGGTTACAACGCCGCGACTGGCGAGTACGGCGACATGATCGAGCTCGGTATCCTCGATCCGACCAAGGTCACGCGCCTCGCATTGCAGAACGCCGCTTCGGTGGCGGGCCTCTTGCTCACGACGGAAGTCATGATCGCCGAGACTCCGAAAGACGAAGAGCATGCCCATGGTGCTCCGGGAGGAGGCATGGGTGGAATGGATATGTAGGGCGGGTATGGTCTTGGCGGGCGCAAGCTCGCCAAGACCTTTCCGGGCATTGATGCGGAGACAGTGTGATGAAAACGACTTTGATTGTGATTCAAGATTAAGCGGACCACGGTGGTCATTCTTCACGGGAAAGACACTCGAAGAATTGTCCGGGCGCTCTTCAACGTGGCGTCGCTTGGCGTATGGGGCGGCGTGGCGCAGGCCCAGCAGCCGACAGCGGGCGACTTCATCGCTGAAGCGGATTATTGCAGCTTCACCGGCCTTTGCGGCAATGGCGGGCAGAGTCAGGTCACCACCACCCATCTCGGGGTTGACCCGTGCTATCTGGCCCAGAATGCGATGCGGCCCTGCACCTCCGCCGACATGCAGGCGCTGCAACCGCACGGCGTCGATCCCAATCTGGTGGGCACCTGGGCGTTGCCGTTGAGGGGCGGGCTATGGGTGCTGTCCATCGATGCCAAGGGCAATTATGCCTTCCACAGCGAAGCCCAGGACGGGGTGCCGTCCCATGCCGGCAGCTTTGCCGCCGCCAATGGGGCTTGGGCCATGAAAGCAAAAACTGGCCACGCGTTTGCGGGCGGCGGCAATTATCTCTATCAGGCGCCCGGCATCTTCATCGCCACCACCCAGCAGGGCGCGGTGTCGTGGCTGCGCCCGGCGCTGGCGCAGACCGCCATGCATTGCCCCGTCAAACCCCAAAAGGCGGCGAACCCCGCCAGCCTCGACGCGCATTTGATCGGCACCTGGCAATTGCCTGTCAAGGGTGGGAATTGGGTGTGGGAAATTGCGGGCGACGGCAGCTACACGTTCCACAGCGAAGCGACGGATGGCGCGCCGTACCATGCAGGCATATTCACCGCGTCGACCAATCAATGGACGCTGACGGCGACCTCGGGAATTCCCTTCTATACCGACAATGGCCAATATCTGTATCAGACGCCCAATATCTTGATGCTCAGAGGCAAGCTTGGCGGCGCGGCCTGGATCCGGCGCTGTAACCCGTAAGCGGAGGTGAAACTATATGAAGGCGAAGACCTTTGATCGCAAATTTGACTCCGGCGCAAAAATCCTTGACCAGGTCGCTTGGGGACGATAGACGGCGATAGATGCCGAAACGAGTCTGAACCACTACTGCAATGCGTACCACGTAGAGCGACCTCCCCCGTGGCGCACGAGCAAACGCTTCTCAACTAGGCTACCGAACGTTGCCTTGAGCGTATTTGCGCTAGCGCCATGCTCACGCACCATGTCACGCGTCGTAACCCGGCCATGGTCCCTGGCATAGTCAAGAATCTTCACGGCCAGATCGGTTAACGTGATAGCGGATTGCTCGCGCTCAACCTTGGCGGCAAGACGACGTTTCTGCTGCTGCAACGCCCGAAGGAAAAACAGCAGCCATGGCTGCCAATCCGGTGTGTTGGTGTTCAGCGTGCTCTGCGTCTGCCGCAGGGCAAGGTAGTAGGCTTCCTTGCTGTTCTCGATCACGCTCTCCAGGGAACTATATGGCACATACGCATAGCCCGCCTGGAGCAGCAGTAGTGTCGTCAGTATCCGGCTAAGCCGGCCATTGCCATCCTGAAATGGATGAATGGCCAAAAACACGACCGTGAACACTGCGACCATCAGCAGGGGATGCTGTGTCTTGTTTGCTCGTACATCTTCGCGCCACGCCAGCAATTCCGACATACACCGTGGCGTATCGAAAGGCGTTGCAGTCTCGAACACGATGCCAATCATCTTGCCTTCGGAATCGAATGCAGCGACGTCATTGCGGAGTGTCTTGTATTCGCCGCGATGACGTTCGTCCTTTTCGCTGTAGCGCAGAAGGTCGCGATGCAGTTGCTTCAGGTGACGCTCGGTCAGAGGAATGTCGGCCCATGACTGGAACACCGTCTCCATGACCTCTGCGTAACCCGCCACTTCCTGCTCGTCGCGGGTGGCAAACGCCTTGGTGTTCAGCCGCCCCAGCAGCGCTTCCACCTCCCGGTCAGTCAGGCGGCTGCCTTCGATGCGCGTGGAAGACCCGATACTCTCGATGGTTGCTATGCGCCGCAGTGCGCTCAGGCGCTCAGGCGCAAGGATGCCGAGCGCGCGCCAGGCTCCCTTGAACTCATCCAACTCCGACAGCAGAGCCAGAAGTTGGGGCGTAATTTGGAGGGTATCGGTGTTGACCATACCCGAATATATACCGGTTTAGACCGGAATAGTCACCGGATAAGCCACCTGAATAGACCTGAACAAGCCGGCGCTGCCGCTAGTTTATGACAACTATGCTAGCGAACGGCAAGAATCATCCCGCGCTTGCCAGAAAAATCCACTTGAGTCCGAGAGAAGACGATAGATACCGGAACCTCGACCCAACTTCCGCTCCGCGCCGCCGATTCCGAGGGCGACGCGGCCAGGTCACGGGGCCTCCTGTCGATCAGTGAACGCCCTGCGACGCCGGTTGCGCCTCCGCAGCCGTCAATTAACCAGCGGGCGTCGTCGCCCAGTCAGCTCCCGCCAGCACATTGATGCCGCCAGACCACATCCAAGCATCGCCATGTTTGACGTAGAAGGAAGTTCCCCAGATCGGCCAAACGTCTTGCCCAAAGCACTTGGCCTCGTATGAGGCACGGTAAGTCAGCACGCCGAAGTTCAGGTCTGACCGCCTTCATCGGATCGACAATCGCAGACTGCGCACGAAAAGCGGCCCTCCACTGCTTGCCTTCACGCACGAAACAGATCGTCGTCGAGCGCTTTATCCAGGCGCCCAGACAAATAATCTTGTTTTGCATCTTGATTCTTCTCGACGGAGCGATCAGGAGGATCCCGAGAATTCCCTTGCGTTTGTTGTTGCCGCAATTTCAGCCAGTCTTCACGGCCCTTCGCTCGCAATTCCTCAATGGTCTCTGCAGAGCCCTTCTGCTTTCGCTGCTTCAACCAATCCTCGCGCCCCTCTTTCTTGATTTGCTCAAGTTCATTTTGAGCGCCTTTGGTAGGAGAAGACGGACTTTGCTGCTGATCGATCTCTTGGCTCTGACCGCCTTCGCGTAGAGCATCGACATCAATCAAATCCTGTGCTCGGCCAGCCGAAAGCTTGGCAATCAGCAGATCCTGTCGCGAGATAAAGGGTACGGACAACTCGAATTCAACGCCGCTGATTTTCGGCATGATATCCACCATCACTGGCGGCGTACCCATCCGAAAGAAGTTGTCCGGCTCGGCGAAGTCCTTGGCGCTCAATCCTTCGATTGGTGCCCCAAACTTGGCAAGCGCGGCATAAACGGCCTTGCTGTTTTCAGCGTCGGCGCCAATCAAAATGTCCAAGTCTTTCGTCGCACGCGGCTGGGCGTGATACGAAACCGCGTATCCCCCGACAATCAGGTATCTAACCTGTGCGGCGTTGAAGACTGACAACAGTTCTTTGAAGTCTTGGTGCATCAGCGGCCTGCCTCTTCATCGCATAGAGGTCAAGGTTGAGGTCCATGACGGCGCGAATGCGTTCGCGCCCTGGCAAGCGCTGCCAGGCTCGATATTCGTCAGACTTCATCGCCTTCAGGCTGTTGAACCGTGTGATGGTCTTATCCATCGGGCAAAACTACCACATACTACTGTCGACTACACTTCGCGCACCCGTGCCTCGCAACGAACTGGAAATTTCGGAGGGGATTTTTGTCAGTTTCGCCCTGGTTTAAGGGGTTCCGTATTTGGGGCTACCCATGGCAAACTCTGTAGGTAGCCTCCTCACTCCCACTCAATTGTCTCCGGCACTTATAAGCACCTGAAATAACGCGATTTCTACTGAAGGTATGCAAAACTTACCGTCAGATCTACCGCCAAAACATTCCGCTTGGGGACGATAGACGGCGATAGATCCTGAAGGCTTCAATCCATCTATATAGTTCCGGCGGAATTCGACTGCCGTCGCGACGCTGATAAGCTAGCCGCTTGCCTGAATTCCACAGGAAGAAACAGTTCAATGATCGGCAGGATGCTCTCGTCCACACGGACTGGAACTCCAATATTCGTTCGATGGCGCAATAGGATCGCCATTATTTTGGCGTGCCTGGCAATCCTTGCGGGCGCGACATACGTTGCGCGGTGCGCTTTGCTTTTGAATATCGCGCGTATCATCCTGAACCGGGACTCCGGGTTAGTGGCCCAGGAACGTGCAGATTCCGTGGCGATTTCTTTCGCGGAGCCACCACCCGCGTGGATCGCGCCAATGAAGAATCAGATGAACGATATTTGGGATCCGATCAAAGCAAACGGCGTCAACTATTACATGTTTGCGGGACCGCGAACCTGGTTCACACCCTATAGCGAACGCTCGAATCCATTATCGCCCTACTACCAGGCGTGGGTCGGTGGGTACGTTATCAAACAAAGGGACGGCTCTCTCCCTGCAAACTTGGAGACGTTGGCCTGGCAGGTGACAGCGCTCGATCAACGTTCCTGGCTATCCGCGATGGGCGACCCCAGGCCGCTAGCCGATGCATCGCAGGCCATCAGAGTTGGAAACATTCTAATCGATGGCCACAACTCGCCGCTCTGGCACGGAACCATGCAAAGCCACAGTGACCTCAGCGCCGACGCGTCAGGTCCACTGCCGACTTTGATCGGAATGCCGCCCAAGTCGTCGTGGCCATCCGGCGTCGCCTCCTATCACGACGTGAGCTTGGACGGTTATTTTGCCTGCTGGGTTGATCCACAGCGGAAAATCTCGGTTGTCGTCTACGGCGTCGCCGCTACGTACACCCCGAAACTCACCGGAACAACCAATCCCGGACTAATCAACGATGAGATCTTGAACTTAATGAAATCAGCAAAGCTTCAGGCTGTGAACTAGCCTAAAAGAAGCCGTACGGGCAAAATTTAGGAAGTCGAATCGATTAATCTTACTGGCTGAATCCATCGCTCTGTGCTCCCGCGCCAGTTCTATCTCAGCGAGTGCTACGACCGCTACGCCACCCTCTGCAAGTTCACCGTATGGGCCTTGAGGCTAACTTTGAGACACTTCCTTATTGCGTCGAAAATAGCCGCCAGGTTATCCATGCTCGGATTGCCTTTGGGCGACAGCATCCTGTGGAGACTCTTGCTCGGCGTGGCCGTTACCTTGGCCAACCGTTCAAAGCCAAGAGTCGCATTCACGAGATCGCGCAGGATGAGACGTGCCACCTCCGGCTCGCCACTCAGAAACAGCGTTGCCGCCTCATCCAGGAGCGCCTTCGCGAACGCGGGATCCCGCTCGACGCGAGCGACTACTGTCTTCTTGAAATCGCGAGTAAGCGCCATTGTCTTTACCTCTTTCGCTTCTTGGTATTGCGGTCGATCGGCGGAGGCGCCTTTCGGGCTTTGTACTCAGCGTGCAGCGCTTTCGCCCGATCGATATCTGATTGTTGTCGGCGCTTGGTTCCACCGCCAAACAACACGATCAGCGATTCGCCGTCTTTCGCCAGATAAATCCGATAACCCGGACCCCAATCAATTACGTATTCACCGATACCCGCAAATCACTTCACATTGGACGTGTTGCCGAGTTCCATGCGCAGTTTCGCGGTCGTAACTTTCGCCGCCGCCTGCGCGGCTAGACTGTCGAACCATGCGGCGTACGGACTTAACCCATCCGGGCGAATGTATTCTTCTACCCGGATTTTCATTGGGATATAGTAACGTTTACGTTACCTATTGGCAAGCAACGAACTGATCATGGTGTGGGGGAGTCGGCGATGTTACTCGAGGATTCTCGAAGCGCCGTGAGACACCATTGCGAATATGCATTTATTTATAGGCTTTGACGTCGCCTCGCAGTTCATCTGACGGTAAATACCACGAGCAAAATGCTCAGAAAACTTTTACCGTCAGATTTACCGTCAAAAAGTTTCGCTAGGGGGTCGGAGACCAAAAATACGGCATAGCACCAACCGGTATTTTTCAGAGGCTTGCGCGTTCAGGCAATAGACCGCGATAGATGCCGAAAGGCCCTTTTCACTCCCACTCAATTGTCTCCGGCACTTGTAAATGCCGGAAAGAACTAGGCTTTTTTGTCAGGCCATCCGGGACTTACCGTCAGAAACACCGTCGAAAAATCTCGCTTGAGGGCGATAGACGGCGATAGATGCCGAAAGCAATTGCCTTAAGTCGACAGATCTCGCCGGATAGCGAAGTAAACCTGCCGATATGTATTCCATAAAATGGAACTCGCAGTTCCATTTTTGGGAATCCGGAGTTATGCTTTGTCCCCGTGATCGTTATCGGCACAGATATCGTAGAAGCTTATTTCCGCTCACGGGCCGGCCATAGGGGAATCAAGGCGGCGCGATCCCAATATGACGCCTGGCTGGCGATCGCGGGCGCAGCGGACTGGAAGACACCGGAGGATGTAAAGAAGGCACATCCGAAGGCGAGCGTCTTGAAGGGCGGTCGTGTGATTTTTAATATCAAAGCCAATGATTATCGGTTGGTTGCGTTAGTTCAGTACGTGGATGGGGTCTTGATGATCCGATTTTTCGGATCGCATGAGGAATATGACGGCATTGATGCGGAGACAGTGTGATGAAAACGACCTTGATTGTGATTCAAGATGAAGCGGACCACGCTGACGCCAAGAAGCTCATAGAGAAGCTGATGGGGTCGAGCGATCCCAAGGACCGTGCACGGATGGTAGCCCAGGCCCGCTTGGTCGAGGCTTACGAGCGCTCGGAGTGGCCACGTACAGCACCGGCACTTCCGGTGCTTCTCGCCTACATAATGGATCAACATAGCCTTTCGCGCGCCGATCTCGTGCCTTTACTTGGTACAGCCAGCCGCGTGAGTGAGGTCCTGGGCGGAAAGCGGGACTTGAGCATGACAATGGTGCGCCGACTACGCGAGCGCTTTCACATTTCGGCTGATTTGCTCGTTCCGCGGGGTCGAGCGCGCAACAGAATAGCTGCGTAAGCTAGCCGGCCAAGATCAAGCGCTGCACGGGGACACGATCCTATAATTTGATGTACACAACCATTTGACCGATTCGATGCGACTGCACGATGCTAGATTTGTACTCGATAAAGAGTCAATCAAGCTTTGAGGACCTTAGTAGGCGGTCGCTTGAAGCGTGTCTTTCTCAAAATGTCGATCGACATATGTAGAGCACCGAGCTCATCTAGCGTCATGCCGCATGCGACCAGCACGCGCTGCAGGCAGCGGCCTACTTTTGCTGCTTGCGCCACAGGCGGCCCACAAGTCGGGTCCCGTCGACGATTTCTTGGCCAGCCGCGGTGAAGGCCTCATGGGCGTGACGATTGAGGTCGCCGGTATCGCGCGAGAGCACGACTATCTCAAAGCCCATGCCGCCGGCGTTCTTGATCCTCGCTGGGAATCGGCTGACTATGTGCTTATCCCCGGCGCCGCTGCTCATGGCCTCTGGTTACGACTGAACGAGGTTTGGGCAGGGCATTAGATCTGGGCCTCACCGCACCGATCTCGGTTTCGATTCGCTTGTTGGTCTCGCATAGCCTACTAATTTAGGTAGGTGGAAGTCGACACGTGGAGCAGAGTAATTGGGGCCGCTCCTTGAAAAGCAGTTAGCGCTCCCCACGTTACGATTGTTATTGTTCGGCCACAATTTCAGCAATGCGTCGCCACGGACGCCCAAAGATCCCGACGAATGGTGTAGGTTTCTCCCGCACGGAAGACGGGTTTGAGTATCGACCAGATAGCTGGCGCATCTGCTGCGATGGAGGTTCGAATTGTTATCATGACAACGTTCCAGTTCGCTTTGCAGATGCTGTCGCCAGAAGGCAATCCGAGCACGGATAACCCGGCGGCAATTTTTTACGCAGTGAGAAAATGTCTCAAGTTGAGCAATTGATCGGCGGACGCC
>Ga0209611_10001527_pt1 | contig 39782 bp, 31 predicted proteins | sample S1TSphgellanicum_3_FD_187693 | JGI IMG/M metagenome (GOLD analysis project Ga0209611, IMG submission 187693) | Host-associated microbial communities from peat moss isolated from Minnesota, USA - S1T2_Fc - Sphagnum magellanicum MG (SPAdes) (version 2) | ecosystem: Host-associated > Plants > Peat...
TTTATCTTATAAAGTTACCTTATGAATGACCTAAAAGAGGGATGGATAGACCAAAGGTGAACTCCTTCTACATGGTGGTCAAATTGATATGAACAAGGAAATGAATGTCATGAAAAAAACTTGTTTGTTGAATGTGTGGCATCAATGCATATAAGGTACATTTTCACAATGGGCATATTCCAAAAAAAAGTGGCCTAGGTTGAGGTTGCATTTTGGGAATGGCCCCACTAATAGGCTTTACCCATCATAAAGGATAAGGCAAAAAGTTGTCATGTATCTAAACATATGTAGATTGTGAGGCATAAGAACCCCCAAGCTTAAGAAGGGAAGGTTATAAGGTTCATCTTTGTCTTTTAGTTTTTGAAGAGGGTAATTCATGAATATAAATGCTTTCCAAGTACATTAGGAAAAAAATTCATGTGTTTTACAATTCCATTCAATTTAATGTTCAAATTGTGATGAACAATATAGTACATTCCTGAAAAAGAGCAAACAACAAGTTGAAGAGTATCAAACAAATGTTCCACTTGCTTTGTTCACAAAGACAAAACAATAGTTGAAAGTAGGGTAAACACTCCCATCATTGAACATAAGCTAGTGACCAGACATTTAAATAGTTCACAAATCTAAACGTAAGGTTTTTAATTGTTGGTAGGTTGGGAGTTGTCACATTCACCATATATGATAACATGGAGTGCCATATATGTCATGTCATGTTTGTTGCAACTAATGTCCTATTTTTACATTGAGTTGCAAGTGGTCATTATAATTAGAAAATATAATTTCAACCCTAATTGCACATGAACAAAATGAAATGATGTAGTACAATGAAATAAATCTTTCAAATAAGTCAAATATCAAATCATTTGCATTCATTCACAATTGGGGTACATATGAAAAGGATTGTTTTATTGTAAAATTGTCTTAAAACTACAACTTTGATTGATTTTTATGATTTGTATAACTTACAAGTTATGTTTTTTTTATTGTTTCATTAAATAGGAGTTACATTAAGATCAATATGGTAAAAGGAAATCACAATTTTAATGATAAAAACGTATCCTTAATTTTTTTGGAACATGGCTCAAAACCCATGTCCCACTTGTTGTTTTATGAAAAATGAATTAATAAAAATAACAATATTTGTTCAAATTGTTTCATATTTTAACCAAAAATAAAATATAGTATATTTTATATGATGGCATAAAGTTTTAACATTATAAAACACTAGTTTTATGAAATTAATATAAAAATCTTGATTTTTGAATTTAAAAATACATTATTTGAAATTTTTAATAAAAATTGGGCAATCCAAATGAGAAATTGTCATTTTAAACATGTTTTGGAATCTTGCATTCCTTGTTGGGTTGTACTTTAACATGACATTCAAAATTTGTTCAGTTCGTTTTATCAAATTTTTTTGCATTTATTGGTTGAAAGACTAAACATACATATTCATCGTTCATTGTTTAACATTTCAAAACATGCATTTTGCCTCAAGAAAAATGACACAATATAAATATGTGTCATGGTTCTTGTTGTGGTACCTCAAATTTGAATGTGCCCTTTACCTAATTCTAGAGCTTTGAGTCCAAAATATTGAGGCTTTTTATTTAATTTTAGATTACCAAATAGTTTATATTGGTGGTGCTTAGAGATCACCTATTTATGTTATGTCATAAGGTACACACTACTTCTAGCAAAATTAAGGTGACCTTGCTTAAAATGCATGGTCAAACAAATAAAGGCATACGAAAAAACAATGAATTGCCTTGTGCCATTATAAAACATTTCATTTTTGGAAAGAAATGGCTCCTTACCTACAATCAAAATTGGATAAAAGATTTTATTTTGTTTTTTGTGGATACAAAACCATAGGCTAGAAAATTGACAAACTTAAAAATCCTAAGCAATTCTTACCACAAATTACTATATCCCAAATATTGTAAGACATAACATCTAAGAACATCTCCACTACACAAACCATTGTAATAGCATACCAAAAGTTAATGTGATGGAGACCTTACCAACCTTCAGCACTTGCCCCATAACAAAACCATCATGAACCCCGACAAGAATTATTTCCCATTCCTCAACCTTTCACACAAAACCTTTTTTGTTTTTGTTTTTTGCAAAATGAACAAAGACATATGCTCTCACATGAGGAATCCAAAAAAGGTCACAAAAAGAAATAAGACAAACAAAAGAGAAGAAAACAACATCAAAACATAAGGAAACTATCTTGTTTTGTTTCTTTATTTTCATTTCTTGTCTTGTTCCCAGAACAAATCACAATGAATGATGTTTTTTTCCATTGGAATAGGTATTTCTTTGTAAATTTGCAATGAAGAATGCAATAGACATAGAGGGATAACATAAACAAAGTTGTACTCAGAGCTCATACTAGCAATGGCACACAAAAAATAGTTCCCACCGTAGCTTTTGGCATCGCAATCTTTGAGTGCCACCTCTATCATGGATGTGCCTCTTGGATGTGAAAATCATTTTTGAGGCCCAAATAAGGGGTATGGATGGTACTACCCTTACACATTTACATTGATAGTTACCTAGGTATGGTGAGGTGGAAGTATGAAGGTTTACAAAATCTGTTACCAAGGTAAACTTAGTTGTGGATGGCTCCAGAATTGAGTCATAATGGGTTTCCAATGGATAGTGCATCGATGGATGTTAGGTCACACAAATCCACTACTTATAAAGTGAACCAGCACCCACCAGCCCATGTTGCAAGATGGATGGCCCACTGACACACCATGTAGGATAGACAACCAATGGATAGAAAATATGTATTGTTGTATTACTATCCCATGGTGCATAAGTGGGTGTTGGGTTAAATAATGTACACTATTATTATATTACTATCCCATGGTGCACAAGTGGGTGTGGGGTCAAATAATCTTTTAAAGCATCTCCACCTCACAACAATAAGCTTCCCTAGATATTAAATTTCATAACAAGATAATGAAAATCCTCTTACTATGCATTAAATATGGCCAAAATGCTCGGACCATGAGGGACACCTTTAAAAATATATTCATGTTACATATATACTTTTGGTTCATGACAAATGATTGATTTAAATGCAAAGACTTAAATGGTCTCTTAAAGAGAATTTGTTAAAGTGAACTTTTTGATGTTCATGACTCGGGACATTGAATATTAAAATATATATACAGAGATGTAGTTTACAGTTGTGAGATGGAGATCCTCTTAGGAAAGAAGCTGTAACATAAGTGAGTTCTCTTATTGAGTTAATTCCTGGCCAAAGAGTGAAACTGGAGTTGTGTAGTGCAGACACACATGCAAGAATATTCTGAATAGTCTCAAAACATCAGGTGTCCTTAGTTACCCCCATGGCGAAGGAGTCAGCTGTTTATGGTCCAGCCCATGCCACCTCTTGATGATTGGTAGACAGGCTGCAGTTTGATCTGCAAATTGAAGCACTGTAGTAGTAGCCATTTGAATTTTGTTGGATTGACACCAATTTATGGAGCCCATGTTTCCAGCCATCCTTCTACAATGTATACACTGTTTCCCCCACACTTATACTATGTTGTAATTTGTTACCAGCACACATACAATTGGACTGTTTTTCAGCTGACAACTACACAACATTGTGACAACTTATCACCACGAGCATTTGGTACCAACAAGAACGTGACAACATGTTTGTGAGCTGTAAGCTCAATGACAACAATAACATGTCATAATGTGGGTGTTGGGTTCCCCACGTCTCGTCTATTTATGCTGGGTATGTGAATCTTTCACGAGCTGAATGATATCTTCTTCATTTTCCTAGTAGTTGTTGATAACTGGCCAGTGGCGACAGACTCTTGGGAAATATCTACAGAAAGGGAGCAACATCACTGGTAACCATGTTAAAAACCAAGGTTTGGGTGGTTCTTTGAATTTTGAAAGAACTGCTGCTTTCGTTTCTGTAAATATTTCAGAATCAAAGAACCATTGGTTTTAGTTCTTTGAAAAAAATTCAAAACAGTTTTGATGGTTCTCTCACCAGTTCTTTACTTTTTCATATTTTTAATTGTAATTTTACCCAAAATTTGTTCTTTAAACTTCTGAGAACTAATGGGTATGTGTGTGTGTGTGTGTGTGTGTGTGTGTGTGCTCAGGTTGATAACTGGTCAACATCTGTTCCTCATTCTAATAAGTGCTCAACACCCCTAAAAACCTCCAAATTTGTAGGTTGTCTCTAACCATGGTAAATATCTCATCCTGAAATCAAATCAGGGCCATCAATGAGTTCAAATTTAAACATTTCCGGGGTGAAATATAGCCACTAAAGGCCTTACTGAAGAGGATGAAGGTACCAGTGAAGGTGCTGGTTCACCCCTGGTGCCTTAAACCCTAAACCTTTTGGAAGTACTCAGAGAAACAAACCAACAAACCTGCCATGATATGAAATGAGGAGACTGCATTAACTCAAACAGGGAGTGCTTTATTTGCTGGTCTTTGTTCTCCTGGATCAGGTTTTCAGTTGTCAGGTAGGTAAGCTCCTCTTTGGATTTAAGCCTATCTAAATTCAGTTAGAAAATACATTGCTCCTTTTTGCATCCTAAAATAAGCTCAACAGTCAACTAGATTTAGACAATATAAGTGTCTCCAGAGTTGAAAAAGCAGGTCATTACATAAGTTGTTGTCTGTGAGAAGAGCTGACATATTCCATTAAATTTTGAGTTTACATGATCACACGGGACTCTAGTCTAGGCATGGGCAAAGTTGCAGCTGGAGTCTTCCAATTGTACTACTTAAGAAATCCTTTGGTGTTGTAACTTTGTGATGCAAACCTTGAAATTCAGCAAACACTTCTCTTCTCTTTTTCAAGTGAAGACTTTGAACATGCTAGCTAACAGGGTGGGCACCTGGGCTAATTTGGTGACCAATAGCAACAGTTTCGCCAGATGCTTTTTACCAGTCCTTTTTTGAAAACAAATTGGCGAGATTTCGCCAAATAGAAAAATTAAAAATAGAAAAATCGAAAATGAAGTGATTTTTGGAGGTTTTTAATCCCCAGAAGTAGGGGGGAAATTTTTGAAAAATCGTCAGATTTTTTTGTATTTGGTTTAAAATGGGCAGCCAAAAATATAGAAAGATCAACTCTTCTCTGATTTTGGAGGTTTTTAATCCCTAGCAGTGAGGGGGAAAATTTTGAAAATTTGTCAGATTTTTTGTATTTGGTTTAAAATGTGTAGCCAAAAATATAGAAAGATCAACTCTTCTCTGATTTTGGAGGTTTTTAATCCCCAGCAGTGAGGGGGGAATTTTTTTTTAATCGGCAGATTTTGAGGTAGGCAAGGATATGGTGTTTATAGAGTTATAGTAGCTTAATGGAATTTTGGCCCCCTGGCAATAGGTCTATTTTTATATGAGGATTTTTGAAAGATGATATTTTGGCCTCTGTTTAAACTTGAGATTAGTTATAGAGTTACAATAGCTTAATGGATTTTGGTTTTATTTTAGAGGAACTATTGAAGATTATAGTTTTGCATGATGAAATATTTGACTTTCCATAAATCTTCTTTTGCCTTAAGATACTTTTTAATGTAAACAGCAAGGCCACACTGTGACACATCCCTTGTTTATATTTGGTTTTAAATGTGTAGCCAAAAAACCATAGAAAGATCAACTCTTCTCTGCTTGGGTCAAATGCCTGGCTTTTGCTGTCTTGCACCCATACAAATTTGGATCCTAGTAAGATGTTCTGGCAACCATGACATTTGAACCATGACAAACTCTTTTAAGGAAGCATGGGGCCAAGCATAAACAACAAACTTGCCACCATGGAACTCTTTTTTAAAAAGACTGACTTCTGCACCAGCCAAGTGAAGAACTTAATCTACCCTATTTTGAATTTGGGCAAGATAAAAGTATTACATCTGCCCAGAATCTGCTCAAAGGGGCAATATATATATATATATATATAATCGACCTGTGTGCCAAGAAAGAGAGATTTTGAAACAGAAGACAGAAGTGGGGATTTCAAAAAAGTGAAATTTGTGTCCCTGCCAAAACTGAAATTGGTAGCAGAATAATTTCATTCATTTTGACTGTGGGCAAAGTGGAGAGGTGGGTACTCAATGGATGGTGCATTGATGGGTGCTTGGTCACATAATCTAAACACAGTCCTGCAAGAGTTTTGAAGGGCTCAACATAACCAAGTTTGTATCTGCAAAAGCATAGAACTTTGTGATTAAGGAATGAGAGATGTGACCACACAACATTGAACAAACCATGAAGACTTTCACAAGGATTTGTCACAAACATTAATTAGCACATAATTAGCCGGAAAGATCAGCTATAATTTAGGACTCAGCTATAAATTATACATGGTATGACCCCGAACTTCAACGATTTGGTTTTGGGTTTCCTGCTCCACTCTAAAACTGAAACTCGAGACTCTTGGATCTGGCTATACAGAAACAAACCATTGTTTGATGTTGTCTCCCTCTTCTTGTCTTGGGGGATTATTGCTTGTTCTGCAACTACTGATGCATGAGGCTGACATTGCCTGTGCTTCACCACGTCGTACTCTGTGGCAACAATCTCACTTTTTCCTGGGTACCACCACCTCAACTAATTCCCATTCCAGCTGTTCCAGTTGATAAGAAAGAAAGGGTTGGACAAGGGTATTGGACCTCTGGGAACAATCAACTTTGAGAAAAATGTGTCTTCTGAATTGTAGGCAAGGCTGTGTTTTTGCAATGTCACAAGCTATTTGAAAGGCCAAAAAATGGTTTAAAAAAAACCTAGTCTGTCAAAAGAAAGACAAAACCAAACAAAAAGTCTGTCACATGGAAAGGCAATTAGAAAAAATACTTGTCAAATTTAAAGGTAGATTTTATGTTGGTCCCTCACAAGCTTAATGGAAACCTTGCAAGATAATCTTAGAACTTTGTAAATAGTTGAGACATAGTTATAAGATTAATAGCTTTTAATAGCTTATTAGTAGACTAGCTAGTGACTAGGGCTCCAAACCTCTTGTCCCCAATCCCATTCATCTCCTTGGGCAAACCCTATAATTTCCATTTTTCTTTTTCTTTCATGTGCACCTTGAGGCTCCAAAGGCATATTCACCCTATTCATCATTGTGCCCAATCTTGCTCCCGGTTCTCATGGATTCCTTCTCTAAGTAGGAAAACAACCTTTAGTTTGTGTAGTTCCACCTTGATTCAAGATTTAAAGGCTCTAAACCTCAAGTGGTCCTAGTTAGTCATCATTGCACATGTAGATGTACTTCGTACACACATTTTGGAGTCTCGTTGTGGCCTTTCTTTCAATACAACTTTGTATGTGCAAGGAACACTGTTAATCTAAATTCTTAGCCCCTTTCAACAAGTTAAAAGTGGAACCAGCAAATGACCACCCAAAAAACTTTTTAAAATACTTGAATAAGACTTTGCAAATTCTAAGGATGTGAAATGTTTTAGCCTTTGGAAGAAAATGTGTCAAGGTAATTACATTATCCAAAAACAAATCCTATCTATGACTAACAACAAAAACAAATCCTTTGAACAATAGAGGTACCTTCACGCCCCCTCCCCCCTTTAACCACCCATTATTTTCAATTAGTTAAACATTAATATGAGGTACAGTTTTATTTTTAGTTTTGATTCTTTTATTTCATGTTTCCATCTTTTCACATTTTCAATAATATTTTTTTTGTTGTTTTTTTGCATATTTCATGCATTTTTATGGCTTTATTTTGAATTATTGTTGATGTGAGGTTTGATTGAATTTAGGTTTGTTTCTGTTGCAATTTGTCTTTATCCAAAAAATTAAAAAATTGTTGGTTGTGAGATTTTTTCAACCTATAAGAAAGGTTTAGCAAACATGTGTTCCTTCACCAAATCAGACCTAAGATGTTAGTTAAGGAAAACAAATGTGAATGCTTTGTGGCACAAGGTGTTAGCTTAATGTTTGGCTGATTGTGGCATAGTGGTAATGTAACACATAATCTTCTAAAAGCTAAGCATATACCATTAAAACCATGATCTCACATAGTAGCCCAAAAATCGGATGATTTATCTCACAATTTGCATAGCTAAAAAAATTTCCTAATATTTTAATGAGATCCTCACTTCTCCTTGGCTCTCTTGTTGTCCATTTGTTTTGAAGTTTTTCAATTCTATTGCTCTTCAATCATTCATGCAAATGCTTTTGATTCCATCTTTAAGTGTTATAGTTGATATCATGGAATCTTCAATACCATCGTCTCTAAGTACAAAGAAATTGAGCATTCAAAAAAATTGGAAAAATCTTAGACATTGCATCCAATTCTTGATTTTTTCATAGTGCCTCCAACCCATTGAACAACAAAAATAAGAGAACACAAATAAAAGAGAAAAAAGTACATTGAATATGGAAGTGAAGAGACAATAAGACAAAAGTATACCATATACATTTGTTGCAATGTTGATGAGCAGAAAGTGTTGACATGACTTGATAGAAAGGAAGTAGAAAGGTCAAGCAAAGCACAACATTGACACCAAAATGATGACAAAGATGCTAAGGAGACAACAACAGCTATGGAACAATGTAAATGACCTATCAAACATTTCCCAATGTGGTTGGAGGGGGCCACAAATTCGTATTCTTCTCACCTAACACTGGAGGTCATTTTATGTTTTTGGGTGGGTTCTTACATTTTTGTAATGGCTCTTCATGTTATAAGTAAGAGCTAACATGGTCATTATGCATGGTAAGGCGCTTGGACATGCACATTACTCGAATTTTAACACTGCCCTTGATTACCACCTCAAGTGGGCACCTGATTCTGGTAATGCCCCCATCTATGGGCATTACATAACACATCCAAATAATCATCACAAATGGGAATGATCACTATGTTAAGTACCATAACATTTATGATATAACTTCTACTTGCCATAACATATGTGAAGCTCTGTCTATGCTAGCTATCAACATGCATAACATCATGCCTAAATATGTCACATGGCTCTTGAATAAAGTTCGCAGGTATCAGGGAAATTATCATTAGTGTCCTAACACCATGTGTGATCACAACTTAAAACAGCTAAACTTGATCTTAACAAGCTTTTGTCGACTCTTTTGTCAACTCAACTTGACATGACATTCCAACTTGCTTGCAGAAAAGCATGTTTGACATCCTCCTCTTACTACTCAGTGGCCTTGCACATCCTTCACCATGTCCTTTAGAATGTTTCGTCCTTGTCTTGTAGTCTTTCTAATTGCTTTCAGGCGAAATTATACAATGTTAGTGGGAGTGTCAAAACCATTTGTCTTTACATCAAGATATTTTCCAAATGGTGTGATTGGGTTGGATGTCAAGTATTTGTCATCTTCATCAGGCACAAGTAAATGCAATAAACATCATTTCAAGTATCACACCCTTGCCACTCATGGGCATCCTGTAGTTTTCCTTGCCCAATGTTGTGTGCTTTACAAGGTGAAAGCATTCCATTCTAAGTAGTCGTCTTGTGCCTTTAAGCAAATATCATCTACACAAACACCTCATGGGTGTAGCTAAAGTAATTGCTCCTGCATCCTCAAAAGATGCCAATTGTGTAATTTGATGCATTGTTATCTTCCAATGAAATGGTTTGTCACAAGCCTGATTTAAAAATGTAAAAATATTGTCATATCAATGTGGGTGTGTGATACTCATAACAAATATTGTAAAAATTCTCCAATCCCAAGTAGTAATGATGCACGTACACCCCTAAATAATTGACCTCAAATTCCAATTAACATAGCCCTTTGGATCATTGAACATCATATATCTGCATATGATGTTAAAGGCTGGATACTCGTCAATTCTATATAATCAAGCTTCCGCATTGCCAAAAATTCAGGTCTAACAAGGTGAGCATCCAAGATGGGTGGAAAACATCATGACAAGAACTAGTATACCATGTGAAAGTGAACATGCACTTTGCTTGTATGGGTAGTGTCTTCTTGTTCAAACTGCCTTACAGTACCTCCATATTGCATGTGAACCATTGGATAAGATCCTCTATGAGATAGATGAGTAGCTATGCACCAAAAACTTCACCAAATTGCCCAAACACATAACTCATGAGAGTCTAGAAATCTCCATACTATTAAGAAAGCCTAGAACAAGGTTAAAACTTTTCCTTGAAGTCAAAGAAAGACTTCCAGACAATGACTGGAACAGGGAAGAAATACACATAAGGGTAGAAGTAGAAGGAAGAACAATAAAACTAGCAGGATCAACAAAAATGACAGTCTCCCACTTGTTCAGAGACCATCAACAGTAAAATGTATGCTAGCTACTTATCTATCACAACTTACCCTTTGCCTTCATCAGCTCCCTTCAGTGGGTATAGTGAGTGTAACCACTAGCCTGCAAACTGATTCCTGTTGCAAGGCCAGAAGCAAAGGGAAGATGCAACCATGATACTAGCTAGCACCTCACACCACACTAGGGAAGAGACATAGAGAAACAGAGAGAGAAAAAGCAGAAAAACAAAGAGTACACACAATAGGAAGAAAGAAACAGAAAAAACAGACAAAAGGGGAAATACAAACAAGGACAAATTGCACCAATGCAGCACAAAAGTCATCTTGAGTATTAGAGCACAGAAAAACCATCAATACAGCTTCAGAATACCAGGAACCACAATAAGTGACGCATCATTGCAAGGGAAACACCTCATATAAAAGAGGTGGGAAACCTTCCATTCACTAATCTCTCTCAATGGTACAGTTCAGTCATGACTTGACCTTTGTGTCAGTTGTTGGGAGATTTTAACCTTCAAAGTAGCAAGATATTTTAGTAGGGAGAATATGTACACCTAGGATTCATATGCACCCACAGAAACAGTGTATTTCCTCAATTTATGAAGCTGAAGCTGCAGCTTTTACACTGTCACTTCTAGGAGACTTCAGTCACAGCTGACATAGAAAGTGCCAAAAATTGCTGTCTAATTCAAGAAATTCCTAGGCATGATAATCTCTAAGCAGTTGCAGAATTGATAAGAGAAGCAACAAGTAAGTTCCTAAAGCTGAATGACTGTCCACCTTTCCCCATAAGAAGCTTCCTTTCTCATGTCTCGCTTTCACATGTACTCAGACATTTCATCACCCATGCACAACCACAGATCTGAACTGCATAAAGAGACCTAACAACACCAGTCTTTGCACAATCATCTCTCATCAAGTTTTCAAGTAATGTGGATACCCTATTATTAGGGTTTCAACTGCTTACAACTTCAATTGACCTATCCTGAACTTAGTGGTTTCCAGGAGCCAGCCCAGCATCTCTTATAGCATGCATCCACCAGGGCACAGTTGGCACAAGACTAGGAATGTGATCAGTCCTTTAGTGACCATTACATGACTGGAGTTCATGGGGAGATAGCCTCTAAAGAGGGGAAAAAGACTTCCAAGGCAACTGGTAGAGAGAACATGGAAAAAGCATTTCAAAGAAGAATCATCATGAGAGAGACTATAAGCTACTAGTACCTTTCTTCTTTGCAAAGTAAGCTTCAGCCCTGGCTAGATTCTTGCTCACTGCGGCAGACACCCATTTCTTCTTGCCTGGAAGAATCTCATACTCGCATCCCAGGCTGTTCAGCTTCTCCTTTGCAGCTACTGAAATGGCTCCTGCCTTGATCCTCACCTTCACCTCCAATTCCCCGTCTCCCAGCACCTTCAAAGGCAGCTTTCTGTCCCTGCCCGAAGGGTTTATAATCCTTCTCGCTTTCAAAGCCTCTAGAGAAACTTCCTCGCCTTCTTGAAAGCCTGCCGCGGATATGTCCGCTAGGTTAACCGACACGTATTTCGGAAGCCCAGCACCCATCCCTCCCGCTATGCCCCTAAGCTTCGGAAGCCGACGGTATAGCGGCATCTGACCACCTTCGAAACCTGGGCGTACTCCCGACCCCGACCTGGATTTTTGCCCTCGCATTCCGAACCCGCAGCTCGCCCCTTGCCCGGCCGCAATTCCGCGCCCCTTCCTCTTGTTCCTGTGCCTGGAACCCGGCTGCGGTGACAAATTGTTCAACCGGAATCTCCCATCATCACTCTTCGCTTCCTTCTCTTGCTCCTCCACAACTGCTCCCCCGCGTTTCGCCATGGCCACTCCCGTAACTTTGCTTTTTCTTTTCCTCGCTCCTAGAGTTGTTGGCATGGCAGATGTAAAACCCTTCTTTCCCTTCATGGAGAGTGAAGAAACTCCTGGCAAGAATACAGACCGAATGTTAAGCATTTCGGCCTTGACATTGCAGGTAGCAGGCGAGCCTGTGGACGCAATGCGTATGCAAGGCGCAGACGTTGCCATTGCGGAGGACATGCTGCACGCGACCTGCCAGCTTCTCTCTATGTTTTTTCACACACTACAAAATCACCAGCCCTTTCTGCACAGGCTTACTTCTGGCTTGCATTCGCAGAGAAGGAAGATGACCCTACAACCGTGGATAAGATTTGGTGCGTCCTTAAAAAACAAGGCACCTTATGCCTAAGTCGAAACTAAAAAAACCTTGGAATTTTTTTCAAGTGTATTTCTAAGGTCGGTTCTGATGCAGAATCCGGCCTGCCAGGCCTTACGCCTTACACCCTTGGGAGCGTCACAAGGTCCCTTGGATTTGCCCTGAGATCCCTGGGAATTGTAATAAGGTCCAAATTCCACTGTCTTTTACACATGGAAAGTCCTCATTCCATGGGACTTCGTGGAATTTAGCCCCACCCTATCATCGAACACACCCTCATCAGTGAATGTCTGAATACTCTAAAGAAGAGCCTGTGACCAAACAGCCAAACACCTACCACTGATCAAATGAAGCCCTTTGACTGAACGTCGGGTGAGAGAAAAAAAATGTTCTTTGACCATTTAAGATAAAGTGTTCAATCATATGAAAAAGGGTGTTTGGTGTTAGCCTTAGGGTTTTCACATTCCAATGCACACAAATGTAAACCAGAGATTTTGAAGCCCATTTTCTACATAAAATTTGGATTGTACATGAAATGAACCGTAGTTGAAGGGAAATGGCTCAGTTTTGCACATGCCATGTTTTGCAAACCAGGGTAGGTAATAAGCACTTGTCCAGGGTGTGACTATTTGGTTGTAAGTTGAATAGTGTATGCTCAAATGTCACAAAGTGTATGATCAAGTTCGTTTTCAATAAAAAATTATTCCCCTACCTCCCGGCCTTTAGATCTTTCTTATTTCTTGACAGATTAGAGCGATCTTTGTGGCTCTGAGGGGGAGGTTTAGCATCATACCAAACAATCTACTTATCATTTGGTCTCACATTTTGAGGAATGTTCACCATGTGTCATAATGAACTGTGACCCGCTTTTCAGAGAACTTCATGAAAAATTTCATGGTTTAAGTTCTTGCTACTTTGAACTTTGAACTTGCAAATAAGAGGCACAGCCATGACTACTACGCTTGTTTTGTTGATGCAAGTTGTTAGCTTATCAGTGAGGGAGAAATAAAGAAAATAAGCTTACACTCTGAAACCCAACTGATAAACAAGGGGTGTGTCACACTGTGGCCTTGCCATTTACAATAAAAAGGATCTTAAGGCAAAAGAAGAATTATGGAAACTCAAATATTTTCACCATGCAAAAATATAATCTTCGAAAAATCCTCTAAAAGAACCAAATTCCTTCAAGACATTATAACTCTATAACTAATCTCAAGTTTCAACACAAGCCAAAATATCATGTTTGAAAAATCCTCATATAAAAATAGACCTATTACCTAGGGGCAAAAACCCCTTAAGCTACTATACTTTATAATGAATCTAAACACAATATAAGGGCCTTGGTAGGCAAGGCCAACAATTTTTGACATGTTTACATTGAATTGTTTAGGTACGTAACTACTTAACAAATGCTGGCAACTGCTTCTTCTGATGCAAAGCAACAAAATTATGTATGTGCCCAGGCTCTATAGCGGAAGTGTTTTGGCACACGACTGGTTTGACACGAGCCTTATGGTTTTTGGTGTTGGAGTTGCTTGTGTTTGTGTTTGTGTTCTGATTAAAGGAGCTTGCGGGACTTGTTTGAGGATGTGGGAAGGACGGAGGAGGTGAGTGGAGTGATGGGGATTGGGAAAAAGAAGGAGACGATGGATGGGGTGGATTCATCCTTGTAGAGAATTTAGCATACTTTTTTCTTTGGAGGTGGTAGCTAGATTTTCCAGGGAGACGAGCAGCTGTCTTGGATGGTTTTGGGAAAAAGGTGAAGATGAAGGACTTGGAGGAAGTTAGTTTCTTGATTGGCATTCAGGGGGGAAAGAGTCCATTCTAGGTGAGCAGGTTCTTTGTATGGATTCGGTCGCTGCTGCTCTTAGCTTCTGGAGGGGCGGTAGAACGAGGCGGGGATTTGAGCGGGGACGATTGGGACGGAAGTTTGAGGTTTGGAGTCTGTGCGGTTGTAAATTCTAGATGGGGACACTCAAAAGGAAGTGGCTGTGTCGGGGAATCAAGAGGACACGTGTGAAGAGAGTGGTGGTGATGCTGGTGATGTTGAATGCATTGCAATTGTTAGTCTACTTGATTCATTCCTGGGGAGGCGAGAACGCTCCCTCAAAATTCCCTCCCATTGTAATTCAGGTGTCGGAAAAGCCCTGGCCTCACCTGCCCTCCTTCACATCATGGGCCCAAAATTAAAGCCAAATCTTGACCCTGTTTCTTGTGAAGCTTTCTTCGGCAATGGCTTCACTCAGACGTTCCGCGTTTTGGAGTCAGAGCGACGGTTGAGCATGAATCTTACCAGGAAGAGTGAGCTGCTGGACCGAAGCTCTTTCAGATTTAATCTCAAGGAAGCGCTGGGGGCCTGGACACTGAGCAAATCAAAACAGTCACAAGGGGATGAAGGAAGGTTGACTGGTGTAGCAGATGTACACACTACAAACACAACTCTAGAGGCAACTCATATCCAATCGCTAAGGGAGAGTTTGTTCCGCTGCTTCTATAGTGAAACATTAAGGACTTGTATTTGTGAAGGAAAAAATATGGTTATGAACCCCAAAAAGACCAAGATGGCCAAGGGAGGGGAGCCTTTGGAATCAGTGATGAGAAGAAATGAGGAAGAAGAGCTTCCCCGCTTCACATCTGGTGCATTCCAAATTATTGTGCCTGAAGGGGAGAGGAAGCCTCTCTTCAACAAGACACTGCTGCAACACCTGATGCCACAGGGACTGATTCAAGAGCACCTGTTTGAACAGATTCACACCATCCCGGTCAACAAGGTTACCTGTGCTCAGGTGAGTTTCTTCCTTACCTGTTATCTAATTCATTTGTAAATTCTGATGATGTATGTATTTTTTCCTTGTCATTGAGGTGTGCAATGTGTGATGAGACTTTGTGGCTTGAATACAGATCGTGAAACAGCCAGCAATGGTGGTGACTAGGTTTGAGTATGCCAACCTCTTCCACACAGTAACAGATTGGTACAGTGTATATATGACTGCATGGATAGCCAATCTGAAGCAGTGACCTCACTTGATATTTGTTGATGGGCACTGCAAGGTACAGGAGCTGCTCAATCTTACAGATTCCCCCCATTTCAGCCCCAGTTTTCACAATGTAAAGTAGGTGTTAGCAATCAGGTTACAATGAAATTGTAACACAGTGAACTCGACCAAGCATTATCTGCAGCCGCACTAACTTTCAGTGCAACATATTGAGCTATAATGCCTGTATGGTGAGGTTGAACTAAGAAAATGTTTGTGGACATCTACCACTGCATCAAGCCACAGACAGCCTCAGAGTTCTGTGCAGACATTTGCTTTTTCTTATCATGACAGCAGTGAATCCGGTTCTTGGTTTGGGTTGTTTTTGTAGGCGAGTATGGATGATGGATGGCAAGCAATGTTCAGTGGACTGAATTTTTCGAAGCACTTGGCAGGGCCAGTATACTTCAACCATCTGATTTTCACACCCTTAGGGTACCATAGCTCCCTCTTCAAAGGTCTGAGTCAAGGCATTTTTTGCAAGGGTGGTTCTGCCTCAGATGAAGAAAAAGATTCCCAAACTCCTAGGTTGCAAGAATTTGGTGAGATGTTCACCTCAGCATTCAATCTTTCATCTGCAACACATTCCCCAAAGAAACCCAGGGTTGCAAAGGTTTTGTTTGTAAGATGAGAAGACTATTTGGCACATCCACGACACACAGGGAAGCCTGAACCCTGCATTAGCAATGAAGAAGAACTTCTGGATGCTCTGAAGACTTGGGCAAGCCAGAGGGGGGGAAGTGACAAGTTGGGTGTCAGTGTAGTCAATGGTTTGTTTGCACACATGCCAATGGAAGAGCAGTTACAGGAAGTCCAAGAATCCTCAATCATAGTGGGGGCACATGGGGCAGGCCTTGCACATCTTTTGTTTGCTAGGCCTGAGAAGACAGCAATTCTGGAGCTTGTGACCCCAGGTTTTAAACACCCGCATTTTCCAGCTATGTCGCACTGGATGGGCATGGAGTATCATGCAATCAAGATGAGAAGCCCAGAAGCCGATTGCTCAGAATTGACAGACCATGTAGATAACATGCAATCCCTTAGAATCACACCCTGAATCAGGGGAAGGGATGGATAATAGTTCATCTTTCTGACATGGAGCTCGAATGCCCACTGTTACAATTTACCCATGTAAGATTTCTATTTGCCATAAGTAGGAATGAACTTCACATCTTGGACCACAATGAGCTTGATGTGATTACCAATTGCAAGCGAGACTGGGAATGAATCCCAGGGACCACTAGGAAATTGTGAAAAGCAATTCCATGTCATCAAGTTGATACCGGTTTGTTGAATAACAAATATGTTATTATTGATAACATTCTAGTGTAAAGCGGGCCTTAGACTAAATCAGGGTCTTGGAGTTCAAATTTAACATTTCTTGATGCGTCTTGGAGTTATTATTATGGGGAAAATGGATCATTCAAGACAATGAATGTACTAACGTAGGTGCAGGTTCAGGCTGGCCATTAATTACCGGTTGCCCCAATTTTTTATTTTTTATTTTGCCTACCTACCTACTAACAACCCACAAGCAGGTTACTATTAGGTAGGTAGTAAAAACAACCTTTACATATGTATAAACAAGGCGTCACAAACACGTTGGCGCTACCAATAGATAAAATGTTGTACATGTGCATTTATGTATATATACAAATGCATATATTATTGTGCACATGATTTATTTGTATGCGTTTGTGTGTATGTGCATATATGTGTTTATACTATGTGTAATAACATTAAGATTATTATAGTTGCAATATTGAAGCATGTACATGATTATAATTTATTACAATCACATAATAGATTTTACAATTTTCAACTATTTGTAAAGTTAACATAATTACAATTTTATATTTTCAAATTATACTACAACTTTTATAATATTGATGTTGATATCAAAAAATATATTTATATAAGTTTTCGTCTATGAATTTTTGTCAATCAAAAGAGAATTTATAATAATTTGTTATATTTAACTATTGATAGAATTTTTGTACTTATTGTAAATTAAAAATATTTTTTGTGATTTAGAGTTTTTTTTTACTTGTGGTTCATAAGACTTTAAGGTTAATATAGAATTGTCAATTCAAGTTAAATTTTTGAATTAAAATTTACCTTTTAAGTTTAAATTTGGGTTATAATAAAAAATGAACAATATAATTATTTTTCAATGACAATGTCATCTATCAAGTCTTATGATATTAGGTTTTGAGATAATTTAATATAATTTAATGTTAGAATTATGTATATAAAAACTTGCCTTTAATTCTAAGCATTCCATTGATCACAAAAATATGAAATGGCTTTGATCTTTAAAATTTGACAAAACAAAAAATGTATAAATAATTACAAAAAGATTAGTAATTCAAAACCCCAGAAACCCATCGATTCACAATTGACCAAAAACATTCTCATTATTTAGGGCAAGATCCAAAATTCCAAAATCCAAAATCCATATATCTTCATTACTAGGTCCCATTTTGATCAACATCACTCTTAAATATGATGGTGACCAATTTTTTTTTAACTTCCAAAACCTGGAAACAACTGTCAAAAAATACTTGGAGTTGATGTAAATGGCTAAAGCTTGGTATAAGATCCACTTGCATAAAACAACATTTCCACTGAATGCAAGAAGATAAGTTGTTCCACATCCTCAACCAAAACTACAGTGACTACAAACTTCACTATGCATTGATAATCTCGGCTATATTCTCTACAAGTTTGAAATGGGTCAAAATTTGCCTCATTGCCTAAAATTTCAAGAAGAGCAGATTCTTTGGTGTAGGCAACTCCTCAACCACCTCCCAATCCTCGCTATGTTCGTGGTGGGTCATCCCTAAGATGGTAGAGGCTAATGGTGGCTCCCTATTCATGTCTCTTCCACTAACAACATGATTATGCATTGGAAGTTTAGTTCTTTGTACCTCCTTTAGCATTGTGTCCTTGAGACCTTTATCATTAGCACTCTCCTCCACACACATCGTGGTGTCTATAGAAACATCTGCCTTTTCAAACGACTCCCTCTATGTCTGGTTACTGTTCTCATCCTTCAATTGAGAGCCAACCTAAAAGCTTAAATCTCTAACCACCAGCACTTTCAATGGCTATGCCTTTGAATTGGCATCAATTTTACTTTTTTCTTTTTTTCTTTTTCCATTACAAAAAGATTAAATGCATGTGTATTAGAAAATTGAAAATTCTTTGTTTGAATATTTTTTTCCAAATAAAAGATTTGGTCATTTGCCCTTTTTCCATCTATACATAGATGTAATCTATAATGCAAAAGTATTTTTCACTTTCTTTCCACATAAAGGATTTTATGTGGCCTTTTTACTTGTTTAAATGCAATTTGCGATGAAGAAAATATTCCATTTTTTGGCCAACTAAAAGGGTAGCATGAAGAGCTTCTAATGTTGTTCTAGTCAACATACTCTCTTTCATGTGAAAGAGCACCTGGACTTGTCGGAGACTTGAGGGAATTTGTTGGGCAACCTGAATAAAATTTCCCAATCTGCCCAAAATTTTCAACCACCTTGGAAACATTTCCTCAGGTTTTCTACAAATTGACTTAAATTTTTTAGTTAGCTTACAAAACTTCTGAACATTTTTCCTTGTTGCCTGAGATTTTGGGCAGTAATGAAACCTATTTTTAACCTCAATAATTTGCCCAAAATTATCAACTGGAATTCTTTTAATTCCCAAACTGCGTTATTATTATTATTATTTTATGGATCATCAGGATTTTTCCAGAGTGCCCAACAGTTTTGGGAGTAGAATTGAAAATTTGTAACGTTTCTAATATGCCCAACATTATTGGGTAGATAAATTCCAAAACTGCCCAAAATGTTTTGAGCATCATGGAAATTTTTTATCAGAATTTTTTTCAATCATCAGGATTTTTCCAGAGTGCCCAAAGGTTTGGGCAAAAGTGAAATTTCTTTCAATCTATATAATCTGCCCGAAATCATCAGGCTGCATAAAATTCCAATAATGGCCAAAACAAATTTGAGCATCTAAGACAAAAAATTTCAAGAAATTTTTGCAAAATATCAATTGTTTTTGGCAAAATGGGGAAAAAAGTAAATTGTAAGTTTCCCTAAGCTGCCCAAACATTTTGCACGGTTCGGACATCCCCTCAATGTAAATGGTTCAACATAGAGCTAAATTAAGCCCATCATACTATGTTATCCATCCCATTGTGCAAATAACACGAGGGTTGATTTACTCCAAGGTTATTTTAACCCCCAAATCAAGAGGAAGTTAAATGGAATAAAAATATTTGTTGTAACCCTTTGTTTGAATATACTTTAAAGGTTTTTGTTTTCATAAACTAGGATTTAAATGTAAGAAATAATTCAATCTTTGCTCCTACAATAGATAACTTGCTATAGTAACACATTTTACATGGATGAATAAGGCACTCTAGGAGTGGAGAGTACAAGATTTCATTTAAGTTTTTCCTATATTTCTGACTTTGCGCTCACAACATCATAAGATTGCACGTGTCTTTTTATGTTTTCATAGAATCAATGCAAATTTTTTAACATATCATCATCTACTTAAACTCCTCTCTCTATTATTCATGTTAAGCTTTCAAAAGGTATAACTACCTAGCAAATTACAAAGTTCCTCTTTATGCTTAACTTAAAACTCAAAGTGCAAATATCTATTTTGCATTGCATTCTATTCAACACAAAAACATAGAAGTCCAAATGCTTCCTATCATGGAAATTCTTTATTCAACTAGTGAAATAGATCCCCCATTTATTCATTCGCACACCAACTCCATGCAACATCATCAAACAATTCATCCTTATAAGCTTCCATAATTCCAAGTGCAAAACCAATAGCCATTGGCAAACCTCACACACCAAAAATTAAAGACCCAATAGCATTATATGTGTTGCAATCAAGAGACTCAAACCTATAGGTTTTTCCCAAATATAGGTAGTCTAATGCCAAACCATCCAAGCATAGAAAAAGGGCCCTTGATTTGAATAATTGGTGTTTCATAAGCATGCATGTTCATTTCCCTAGCTCTAGAGCATAGGAGTGTATTTTCAAAGCATGGTTGCACATTAATAGTAAGGTTAATTGCCATTGTCCCCAAAAATTCAATCTATTGCTATGTAGAATATTTGGTGTAGTAATGAATTCATTGGAAGGAATTATGGTTGGTCAATTGATCAAAGTCAACAATTCCACAAGAAAGATATGAGGGTAGAGGATATTTGGGACCTAGGGTGTTCAAGGACTATCTAGCATGGTCAAAAGTGCAAGAAAAGTTCTAGTTTGAAAATGTGAAAATTGCTAGTTATGAATAAATAATGCCAAGTGGAAATAATGGATCATAGTTGAAAATTTTCAAACATATAAAGAAGGTGAATGGATTGGGGCCTTTGGTAATGATGAGTTCATGCCTAGGTTTGTATGGAAGGTTGATTTGAATCATGTTTTAAAGTTCTATCATGAGTACAATAGGATCAAATTTGATGTGCACATTAGGATATCCTTAGTAACTTTGCATGTAAAAACATTCTTTTGATTAGAATGAAACCAAGATGAAGGGGAATGTGAATATTCATGTTAGGTGTTTAATTAACTTCCAAAGAAAATATAAGAATAAGTTAAGCAAGTATGGATAGCATTAAGAAGGGTTATGCTATGGATCATATGGATAAATAGGAATCATAATCTCTTAAGGTACCAACATGAATGAGTATCTAATTTGGACAAGCATTTTAAAGTATGGTTAAACTAAAATAACAAGCTATGTTCAAGTGTGTTTGTAGGCCTCCTATTGTTCAACAATATATTTTTGGAATTTTTTTAAAGGTAATGGGGAGCCCACTTTGGACTTTGTGCAAAGGATCGGTTGTGCATTAAATGGCATTATCACATATTAGTAGATATAAAATTCTTATTTTATATTCTGGCCAAAATATAGATCAAATCATATCATGAAACTAATACAAATAAATTTTGTTCAATCAGATCTACTCATATCTAAATTCAAAACTTCAATCTAATCATGCAAAATATGGGAAAAACATCAAAACAACAAAACTAGCTATGGAGTTGAAGCTTTTCCAAAAAACAACATGCTCTTATTCTATATTCTCAAAAATTCAATGTTGTACAATGATCCATTATCTTGCCAAAAATGATCACTTAAAATAGTCCTATGATCAATTCAAATTCAAATGGTGATGAAAACTATGTAAATTAACTAATAAATCCTATGAAAATAACTAGGTAAATAAGTATTTACTAACTAACTATTTACAACAAGTAATTACTCCCTTAACATTACCCCACTCATACTCTGAATTACGTCCTGGAATTCTGGATCAAAGTATGTTAAAAAAATTAAAGTAGTCTATTGTTTTTTATCATGTGGGTAAAAAATCTAATGTTGATTTTGTTGTACTACAATATGATTTATTTGTATTATAGTTTAATCTATTTGTGCCTGCTGTATTATAGTCTATGTTATCTGATCAATTTAATCAATTTATGGTATAGACTATTTTTCCAATTAAATCAAAGTTTGATTCTCTATTGTGTTTAGAATCTATTGTTGTATTTCTTGTACCTTTATTTGCAGTTGTGCACTTGTTTGCTAATTTGTTGTTGTCTATTCTTGTGATTGTAACTCTAATGTGACTTATATCTGCTACTGTAATTGCAAATATGATGTTGCTTGAATTTGCTGTTATATGACTGTAAAAAGTGATGTGATTTGAATCTGCTTTAATTGTTGAAGTTCTGATGTTGGATCAATATGATCCTCATGTACTTCCTCAATTTTGTGTTCCTTAGTTTGCATCTATTCTCCTATTTCTGTAGTTGCAAATACATATTCTTGGAACTAAATTCATGTGGAATAGATTTTAATGGTTTTAAACTATGTTTTGATACATTTTTCATACCTCCAACTTCCTTTTGGGAACTATCCCTTCCTCTTTTGAGGTCTATTGGTTCCTCCTTTATTGTTCTTGTCTTTGATGGTCCTACACCATTAGTTTGTCCTCTCTCTTCTTCCTCATCTGAGGTTTTTGATTTTGGAATCAGGATTAGAGGTTCATATTGGAAGAATGGTATGACCTTTTCCATTTGGGATATCTTATGCATGTAGAGCTTCTCATTTCTTTCATACATTCTATAGACTTTTCCTATATCCTTTTGGACTATATCCTAGACTGCATCCCACCAAAGATTTGCATCCTTCTCTTCCATAGTTAATGCCTTGAGTTTTACTTTAAGCAGACTATGTTGTTTTTAGAGTTCATTGTTTTCTCTAAAGACATTGTCATAATTGAAGGGTTTGATTCCCTTGGCCTGTTTTAGAACTTGTTGTAACCTTTCATTAACAACCTTATGCTTCTACAAGTTTTGTCCATCTTTGCTTTTTTTGCTCAGATTGCCTCTGTAATTCATTTTTGGATTAGCATACATTACCAATCTCTTTTTTCTCCTCTAGCTCCTTCTGTTGCTTCAAGAGAATTTGTTCCATATTCTTATGATCTATATGAAGTTTATTATGTTCAATATTTCATCAAAAAATGGTAAAAAATAAGGATTTTTTTTGGTTGCCTTATTCATCTTCTCGAAATCTACATAGATTCTTAGTTTTCCATTCTTCTTAAGTACTACCACTATAGGTGATAACCATGTAGCCTCCTCTACCGGTTGATAGTTTAATTCTGCAATCACAAATCATAGTAGTATTCCAAGTCTTTCCATTCCCGAGACTCCCTACTATGCAGGGATATGTTGTGGCTGCATGATCTTTAAACCCATGAAAGAGTAGTTGAGATAATGAAAATTGATTGTGGTTGGAAAAGTGGCCAATTGTTCAAGATATTCTCTACAAGACACAGGTCAAGTTTGAGGTGAGAAGTTTCTCTCATACATGTGGATTTGTAGTTTCAAGTCCAATCCAGTTTGAATTGGCCATATCTTACAACCACCATTGTTAAACCACCATAGCTGCAAGCTATTGTTAAACTGAACTATGGTTCTAAAATAGAAGGACCATTTCCATCAACAAGCACCGCAAATGTGATCCATGATGAATCATTTTTCCTTCTTTTCTATGATACTGGTAGCTATACATGGTGCCCTCTTAGATTTTGTTTATGGAGTGAGATGGAGTCAATGTGCAATTATGTGCAGTCATATGCACTTTTGTTGTGATATAGATGAGTTCATGTGGTTTCTTTGGCATAGCTGATTATTGCAAACGTCCTAGTCGCTTGACCCTGGGGGAGGTTCACTCTGTGAAAATCCAGATTCTCTTCAATCATCTCATCTTCATCTGATTCTCAGTTGCAAATATGAGACTCATGTGTTGTATTCGATAGAGCTTGCAATTGAATTTACCCATAGTCTCCAAACCAAAATTTCCCATTTGCCTGCAACATTGTTGCAAATATCAAAACAGCAGCAAAGAATATATGAAAGAATACATGTTTTTTTCATAAATATGAAGAAGCTATAGCAAAATTGTGAATGACAGAGACCATCAAAGCCGTTTTCACACAAACTCGATACTTGTTGCATTCACTGTACAGTAGCAAAAATAATGGGATACAGAATGAGCACTGACAATGTGGTAATGTGTTACAACATGCTAAATCTGCTCACTGTTGGAGAGTTAATGCATCTCAGCAACAAGCAGATACAGAGAATAAAAGTTGCTTTGAACCATGTCACATAGTATCATGACAACTCTGATTTACACTCTGTTTGAGAGCATCTAAGCATCCAGCCAATATGGAGGATGGGAACTCTGAACCGTGTCATTTTTTATATGATGTTTCTGGTTTACACTCTGTTTGAGAACTGATGCATTAAACAGATGCAAATTACTTCGGTAGATAGAGCTCAGTCCAGAGCATCAAGCCCACAACTCTGGATTGTACACCACATTCCCAAGGCTCTCTACTTCACCCTGGGCAATGCGGTGTGTTAAGGACAAGTTCATCTCACATTCATTGTCAGTTGAGGACATGAGTTTTCTGAAGTTAGTCAGTCAGTCAGTCCTGAGCTGTTGAGTGCTGCTATGTTGCTGTGACAATTGTGAGTCGGGGGCCTAACCCTGGGCTCAAATGGCTTCTCCCCAGTGGTCTAGTGAGAACAGTTGAATTCATCCAGATTGGCTTTCCACCATCGCCTGTCTTGCACTTGCCACACCTTCAGGTCATCAGGTCATGTACTACTGACAATGTTTATTTATGCAGATCTCCTATTTAAGCTCCAACTGTTATCAAGCAGCAATGATATGTGTAAGCAACCCATATCATCATACTATGGACACTGAAATTTTCAAGCATCATGGTGGAAATCATTTGAGTTCCTTTTGTGATCTCTAATCATTAGGTTACAACAGCCTTTCCAGCAACAACAGTGTCAAATCAGGTTGAGATACAAATACAGTATGGGTTTACATATGTAGACTGAGGCAGAGACAGGTTTCCAAGGGACACTGTAAACCTTCCCATTGCAGACCAAATATAAGTGAAGTATCTCAGGAGTCCTTGAACATGTTTTGGCTCATGAAATCATGGAGGACAAAGATTCTATAACAGCTATGCAAAAGTACATACAATTCTCAAGCTGGGTGGCAATCTATGAACTTTGTGATCATCACAACATGCTGGGTGGCAAGCCATGCTAACCCTAGGCCTTTGATTAACTTACCACATCCAGGACATTTCAAGCATCAGATAGGACTGTAAAAGCAAGCTGCCTTGATGCAACAATTATTCAAAGTTCTACAGGATCATTTTGCTTCAGCAAACACAGTCAATATTTCAACAGAGACAAGCCTCCAGTCTGCAGGGCAGATAAGAGATCTTTGATGAACTTGCAATCAGTTCATATTCATAGATTTTGCAGAAGGAAGCATACTTGTAAGCTTTGAGGTCTTGATGGAAGCCCTGGCATGGTCTTCTTCCTCAAGAAGGCTATCTTCCCTTTGTTTCTAAGATCCTGTTACAAGGTGCTTTCATTTGCTTGAAATGAGGAGACTAAATGACTACTGTTTCTGCTTAAGAAATCACAACAGCAATAAAGATCCAAATCTAAACACAACTCTCGATTGCCTTCACCTCCTTGGTTTGTGAGCTTTTTATAGAGAAAACAATAAGCCCAAGTCTGATAATTAGTCACAGTTAAGATTGCCATTGCTTCCTCTATACTTGTAGCATGGCGCAGTGGCAAAGGTTAGTCATCTTGCAGTGAAATGTTTGGACAAGAATACATTGGGGATCCACAGAATTGTAGAAGGATGGAAATAAATTGTTGTAAACTTGTGGCATGGCAGAGAGCAAAATATATGTCCTCTCAAGAAATGCATGAAGGCTGGACCAAAATAGATCCAGAATGGTCATCTTCACCATGCTTGCTTTCACTAGAATAGCTTTGTGTGCAAACTACAGATTGCTAAAATGTAGCCAATGTAGCCTTGACACTCTTTTGTGGGGCACTTTATAACCTTACCATTTGAAGTTGATGGTATGGAAAGTTGTGGGACCAATCAAGACCAAAATTTCTTTGGCAAAATAAAGTGATTGAATTAGTGAAACAGGAGCCATTACAAGTTGGGGGGTTGCTCATTTTGCCTAGCATGGATGTGACCTCTATATTATATATAGCCATCTAGAATTAGGTGTCAATGACATAGAATGGGGAGATCCCAATAGAAAATCATTACACAATTTTAGATGCAAGTGAGAACTTGTCATGATTTTGTTTCAAGTAATGCCAAGCTTCTAACATTGATGGGGTATGTGTAAGATGAATTGCCATCCCAAAATGCTCCAAAGAGTATTTTGTCAACATGTTCAGTTACGTGAACAAAATCCCAGTAAAGATATGTGGATGGGTGTTTGCACAATGCTTGCTTGATCCCAGGAAAATTAGCTGGTACTTTTGTCCCACATTGGAATTGAGCATGAAGGAAGCCTGCTCCACAACATCCGCCAGTCACATTCTTCAGCCCTGAACCAGTCAACACAAAGTGGATATGAAGCAATGCCCATTGCACAACAACTACAATCAGAGAGCCTTCTTGTTTACTGGACTATGTTGTAGAAGTCATTGGAAGAAGATGATGCATCAAAACTGCTTTAATGAAACTCAATTCTTATGAACTTCTAGAACATGATTTCACTTGGATTGAAAAGCAAGTCAACATATATACATATAAAAACAACATCCCATGTGGTGGTGTGAGATAAAGATCATGAATACATACCAAAAGATGTGGGGTTTTTAACCAGATCAGATATAAGATCATAGCTGTGTGTTAATACAAGGTGGAAGTCAGGGACTGCAGTATGGAACCCATCCACCACTAACTTCAGGCCTTCATTGTAACCAAGGGCAAGCTCATTACCCGGGATGACACACGAGCCATTGTTTGCACTCCTGACAGATGGTGAGCACCCAGTGAGTCCTACTCCAAACAAAACCACCTTCCTTGCACCTGATGCATATAACGTCTGCCATGCATTTACAACCCACATCAGTAGTAAAACCTACTAGACAGTGTAAAGAACCTCCAGAGCAATTATTGTCCCTTGTTTAAACTTAGCTTCTACAGCAGATAAGCAAAAGGGACTTTGAAAATCATGCAATGTAATGTTTACTTCACTGGGTTAATCAACCACATAATATTAGCATAAGCTACAAACTGACAATTGGATATTTTTTGTCTATTGGCATATGCTACATGGTGATCATTGGAAAATGTTGAAGCTTACTTCAAGCGCAGTTGTGTAACCATCAATTATACTGCTGATGTATTGGGTTGCATTATACTGTTTTTGTTCTGCAGGACTAGCAGTGGCAAGGAGGATAAGAAATGCTGTGAGGTCATTAGAGCCACTAGCTATAAGAAACAAGGCCTTGGAAATTAGGTTCTTGGCTCCAACCACTCCCAGCTCCTTCACCAGCACTGCTGTCGCATTCTGATATTGCTTCAATTGGACACCCAAAGGAATTGCCTGTGGCCCAGTTATTCCAAAGGACTCCCACTGAGTCAGAAATTTGCCAACCCTACTAGTCTTGGCTGCCAAAGCTCATATTGAGAACATGACCCTAGACAATTTTTCCAAAGAATGCATTTGCACTTCACCATAATTCACACTAGATTTCCTGCTCTCCTCATTGGAAGGAAACTCTCACTTGTTGGCAAGGTGTTTATCTAATGCAACATGGAATGAAGGAAATTTCTGCCAGATGGATATGGTCTTGTACTTGGTGACAATCACAAACAAAACGAAACTAGAAATTCCTGTTCATGAATGTGAAGATATGGTGATGGGATGCAGTTTGCAAGAAGAAAATCTTACCAAGCCAGCGTTTGTGGTATTAAGGACCCCACTTCCTCCAGAAGCGAAGTTTATCCCCTTGTTGAATGTTGCGTTGGGTTGCAAGTATGGAGGAGCGAAGGGCAACGCTAACGCTTGAGCTGCAATGCAATAATTTCCGCAAATTATACTTTGAGTATAAAAACTTAGGTTTTCTTGCCCACTTGAACTGTCAAAAACATTCTGTAACAACTTGAAATTGCCAATGCCGTTCAGAATTGGTATTGAATTTTCTGCAATATCTCAGCTAGATTGTACCAGCGGAAGACGAGAAGCCATAAAAAATCTCTAGCGAGAGAAGAAATTTGACCTCAACCATCTCACATCTTCAGATCAGATGCGACAGAATTGTTTCAAAAGAGAGTCAGCAATCACACACCGAAAAAATCGCCGAGATTGCGGCCATTGCTGAAGCGACCAGTGGGCCTGTGGAAGAAGGTTTCGCCGTAAGGTGGGAAATTGGCGTGATACTCGGCATTGGGTACATAGTTGTTCTCACCCACATCCAGAACAGAGTCCCCGAACACGAAGTACGCAGGCACAGACTTGACCGCGTCCACCACCGTTAGGAAGGAGGCTACAACCATCCACGCTCCAATCACAGCGCTTAAAGCAAACAACACCTTCATCCTGAACACGCCCATCAGAGTTGCTTCCAACAGCTTCGAGTAATTATGCCGTCCAGTAGCTCTGATATTCAATCCTTCAACCCCAGCAGCTCACATGAGAATTCCATCTCGCTGAGAAGCTTCCCCAAAACAGAACATCAAGCTTAAGTCAAGCTTGAAAGTCTCTAGTAATTAAATGACTGTAATGATTGTTATCATCTTCAAGCAGTTTTTGGAAAGCGAATTTATACGAAAGGTTTTTTTGGTCTTCATGGGTAGAATTTTCGTCACTTGGCGACAAAAGAAAAATAATCCAATGCGACTCATACAAACAGCGACGGGTGTGTCACACTGCAGCATTGCCATTTACATTAAAAAGTATCTTAAGTCAAAAGAAGAATTATGGAAACTCAAATCTTTCACCATGCAAAAATATATTAATCTTCAAAAACATCCTCTAAAACAAACCAAAATCCTTCTGGATATTATGACTTTATAACTAATCTCAAGCTTCAACACAAGTCAAAATATCATCTTTCCAAAATCTCATATTAAATAGACCTATTAATTACCTAGGGGCCAAAATCCCTCCAGCCATTATACTCTATAATGAATCTAAACAGAATAATATCCTTGCCTTGGTAGGGAAGGTCAACAAAACTTTACAAAAGTGAACCAAAAGTCATCATCAGTTGATCCTCACTACACCACCTCATCAAATTGAAAACTAAAATTAGCAGACACCAAGCTAACAGTTGTCAAATTTGTTGCCTCTGTAAGACAGAGGCATTGTGGGAATAGCTGTTTGGAGAATCAAACGTAGGCTGAATGGACAAGGTTGCAAGTTTAGCGGGTATAGCTGTTGCAGAATCAAACGTAGGCTGAATGTACAAGGTTGCAAGTTTAGCGGGTATAGCTGTTGGAGAACCAAACGTAGGCTGAATGGACAAGGTTGCAAGTTTAGGTGTAATTTTTTTTCAAAAGTTGGGTGAGGGGAGCAAATGGGGTTTAAATATTTCAATTTTTTTCCATCTCTCAAGGGTTTTCTTTTTTTAAAGATGAGGGGTTTTAGCGCATAAAGGAGTTTTATCAAGTGGTATTGGGAGGGGTGATTTTTTTTGGAGGAGTTTTTTTTTGAAGGAATTATTTCTTGGGTGGGCTGGGATGGGAAACCCCTTTTCTCTCTCTCTCTTTTTTTTTTCTTTTTCTCTCTCTCTCTCTCTTTTCCTTTTCTCTCTATATGGTGGCTTAACAAGGATATTTTCTCAAGGAAATATCATTAAAAAATCAATGTCATTTTTTGAAGGCACCACACATAGCAAAATTTCATCACAAAAAATTAATTTCAAAATTTTTACGAACAATATTTGCATAAAAGTATGTTTGTGAGGGTTGAAATTTTCAACGTTGAATCAAAGTTCAAAATGAGATTTGAAAAAAGTGACATGCATATTGTCATTTATAATTGAATTGACAATCATTGTGTCTTCAATCATGGTTTTTGAATTTAAATTAGTTTTCAGATTTTTTAATTCCATTTGATAATTCAAAAGTTCTTTTCAAAGTTGGAGTTCTACTATTATTTTTGTCATCATTGTTAATGTAAAGGGAGGAAGGGATATCAAAGGTGAAAGACATATGTTGATTAGGAGAAGGTGAATTTGACTAGGATAATCTTGTTACAACAATTTTAAAATAGCATATGGACAACTTCTTTGAGCATACAATGAAGGCCAATGTGTTATGGTCTTGATCAAGAATGTGGCAACAACATTCAAAGGAGATTGACATTTGAAAACACAATAATACATAAGTTTCCCAAAGGTTGTTGATGAAGCTATTCAAAATGGCCTTTTCAAGTTGCACAAAAAATTATCAATTGATTGAACCACATGAAGAAAGGTAAATTCTTTTTTTATCGTTTTTTTCAAAAACATTTTGAATTTTTTTTCAAAATTAGGCCATTTTTTTTTTATGGTGCCAAATGTCCATCTATAAACTAGTTATAGTAATAAAAAAATGAGAAATGTTAAGATAATTAAATAATTTAATTATATAATTATTAACCAGGTGGCCACTTGATTAGGCCCTTCCCAAGGGGAAAAAAATTTCCTTTTTTTCATTTTTGTTTTACAATTGGATGACCATCTGATTGTGTCCCTCCCAAAGGAAAAGATTTTTTTTTTAAATAATTTTTTTACAATTGAATGGCCATTGATAATGTCCCTCCTTAAAGATTTTTTTTTCTTTTATAATTAGGTGGCCGCCTAATTGTCGCCTTCCTAAGGGAAATTTTTTTTTTTACTTCAAATTTTTATTAAATATTTTTTACAATCGGATGGTCACCCAATTATGTCCTTCCTAAGGGAAAAAAAAATCTATTTTCTTTTTTTCTATGTGAAAATTGTCATGAAATAGATGTCATTATCTACTCAATGAATGATGTTCATTGTATTATTTATTGTTCAAAATCAAAGGTTCATAAATCAAGTTTTCTTCGTGGTTCCATTACAACCAATGATGGACCTATATTATCGACCATTGAAGGGAAATGGCTTGAAACAATTGTGCATATGACAAAGTTTGAATTCCTAAATTTGGCTCATCCAAAACAAGTTTAACTCCTCATTTCAATTTGTGTTCGTGGTAAATTTTGATTCTCACCCACATTTGCCTTAATTAGTTTCTAAAAAGACATATAATAATTTATTCCACAAAATAAAGCAATTTGCATGTTGAGGGTTTGATTATTCCTTTGACAATTAATTCTAATGACGATGTATAGTGTGATGTGAAACACAAGCTTGATTTTGATGAGTTGAAATAAGTGTTTAAACAAAAACCCTTTTATACATTAAGGTTGTTGATAGTTTTTATGTAACCTTTCTATAATTACCTTTAGTATACAAATATTGGACATATATGTGAAAACTTCCTACACCATATTTTTTGTGATTTTCTTTTTTTGGATGTTTGAAACAATTTTTTAATGCAATTCGTTTTTGCATATAAATAGTTTTCCAATGTAATTTTTCAACACTAGTACAAAATGTGGGCATAATTCACTAGCATAAATCACTATGGGGCCTTCATAATGAAATAACTTTAACTAACCTTCAATCCACCATAGGTGAATTGGGTCACTATATAATAAACCTAAGGTGGAATGGTTTTAAATAACCAAAAATAGCCTATAATAGCTGAAAGTAACATAAGGTGGATTGGTTTAAAATAACCAAAAATAACTTATCTGGAATAGCCTAAATAGTTGAAAACAACTTAAGGTGGAATGGTTTAAAATAACTAAAAGTAACCTATCTAGAATAGGCCATAATAACAAAAAATAACATAAGGTGGATGGTTTAGAATAACCAAAAATAGCTTAGAAAAAACCTAAAATTGCCAAAAATAACTTAAGGTGGAATAACCTATAATAACCAAAAATCATTTATAATAACTTAAAATTTCCAAAATTAATATAAAGTGAAATAACTTAAAACAACCAAAACTAATAAAAAAATTGTTTAGAATTGTTGAAGGTAACTTATGGTGAGATAATTTACAATAACCAAAAGTAGTTGAAAATAGCCTAAGGTGAAATAATTTTAAAAGCCACAAATCACTTAAAATGGAGTAATATTTCAAAATAACAAAAACAAAACTTATAATACTTAAAAGTAATTTAAGGTGAAATGACTTAAAATTGTCAAAAATAACCTAGGATGAAATAACCAACAATAGCCAAAAGTAGCATAAAATAATTTAAAATTGTTTAAAATAGCCCAGGGTGAAATAGCCTATAATAGCCAAAAAGAACCAATGATAGCCTAGCATAAATGAAAATAACTAAAGATGAAATAACTTATAATAGCCAAAAATATTTTATAATTGTTAAAAGTAGCCTAAGGTGAAACAATCAAAAGTAACCTAGAATTATGAAAATAGCCTAGGGTGAAACAACCTACAATAGCTAAAAACAACTCATAATTGTGAAAATAGCCTTAGATGAAACATGCTACAATAGCCAAAATCAACCTAAAATTATGAAAATAGCCTAAAATGAAATAAGTTACAATAGCTAAAAATAGCCTAGAATTATGAAAGTAGATTAGGTTGAAATAGCCTACAATATCCAAAAGTAACTGAACTTAAGTAATATTATTATATTAGCAAAAAGGTGTATTCACGATTAGGGTACTCAAAAAAAAATGATTTATTTTAAAAAGATTACAAAGGATTTTTGTTTATTTTTATTTATCTTACATTATTATAGTTATAGTAAATTGTTGTATGTCAATAAATAAAATGATGCCTTGTTAAATTAATAAAAATAATCTAAAATAATTTGGATTTATGTAAATGTCATTTTAAGTCCTATAAACTAACTATATCAAGTGTTTAAGTTGCACATTTTTTTAATGGAATCAAAAGGAATGCATGAAGTCATACAATTGATTTCAATTTTTTTTGTACAACGAAAACATGCCCCCTTCTATGAAAGTATACGTTCATTGGATGAACCTGATGAAAAATCAAATCATACAAAAATTTCAAAGTTTTAAAATTTTGAAAGAAATGGCTACAAAGCAAAGGACTATTTGTTTTTAACCATTTGGCAAAAAATTATGTTCAATGGGTTCAAAATGTTTAGCTTTAAGTGCAAGTCACATGTGAAGGAAATAATCTTACCGAAAAACATGTTTAGTTGTCCATTAAAACTCATTTTGGAATTTTTAATGTTTCTGGTTATTAACAAAAACATCGATATATAATTATGTATGAATGTGAAAATTCATCATCGTCATATGAATTATTGTAAATTGAATTATTTTTTCTTACTTAAAGTTGTTTCAAATAAATGTTATTTCCAAAAAGTAGCCCCACAAAAGTCCTATAATCTTTTTTTCTTTTTTTGGAACCCCAACCTTGAATAACCTCAAAAATATTATCCATTTATTAGAAATTTTTTTTTCAAAAAAATGATTGTTGAAATGTTATTGAATAATGATATTCCAAAAAAAATTGGTCAAATGATTTTACATTTCAAAAGGAAAAAATGTAACTTTGTACATTATTGGAAAATCTTTAAAAATAAACTTCAATTATTTCATTTGAACAAAATGTCAACAAAATATGAAATATGAAATTTGATGTTTCTATAATGTTGAAAATAAATATTGAACAAATAGAATGCATTGTAATGTATGTTCACAACAAGTGAACTAGTTTGATGGTAAAGGTGCTTACTTTTATCCATGGGGTTCAAGGATCAAACCTCACCAAATATGTGGTTGTGGTCAACGATGGTATCTTGACTAAATATTCCCCTAGGTTACATAGATTAACTATGTGGCTTATTTATTTGAGTTTTTAATTTAGCTAAATTAGTGACATGTGTCACTACCTCATAAAATGAAAATCATGAAATTATCAACAATATAAATTATTTTATTTTATTATTTACATAAATATGTAAATTATTAATTCAACATTATTGCCTAGTGAAATGGTTTGATGAATATGTTTCACTAAATAATAATGTTTCATTGGTTACTTATTTCACTAATTACCAGTGATTCAATTGTTGTAACAACGAGTCCATGTTTATTAAGGGGTTGACCATGTTGTTATGGTAAATGTGTTCAAATTCATTCAAAATCTAATGAAACACATAGTGAATTAAAACACATATTGGTGTAATGTAAAAATCAAAAGTAATTTTTTTAAATATATAATTCAGTGTAACTAATCTTTTAATGAATCATTGATTCCATGTCCTTTTGAATGTGTATGTGTGAGGAAAGTGATTTTTATTATTTATATATTTAGATTGAATTGAAGTTCATAATAATGGAAATAATTTTATCAAATTTTGTTGATTGATCATGTGAACATGTATTACATCATATGGTTTTCATTTAGTTTCAACATACAAATATGAAATAAGCAACTGTCTTTTTTATTATATATCTTATCTATCAGATAATCATTTGTCATTTCTTCAATTGAAACAACATAACATGGCACATTTAAATCAATGTTTATTATTGAATATAAAATAAACATAACAATGTCACATTCAAGAATTAAATCCAAGTTTTATGTCTGATTTACATTAAGATGTGGTCACAAATGAACATCAATATGTGACAAAAATGGCACTAAGTGTTACAATGGGAGGTTTCACTCCAATATTTTGGATAGTTAAGTATTTACAAAAATCAATTTACATTTGGAATAAAACATCAACATGCAATATGTATCGATGTGAAATGGATTTTAATATATCCCTTTCATATATTTTATGGTTTTTAACATTTTGAACCAATTGAATATGTTAATGGTCTATTTTGGTTTTTGCTTATTTTTCAAGCAAATGATCCCAAAGCTCACATAAATTTGGATGATTTTCCATTTCTTTCATAATTAGTGATTCAAAAACCTCATATTCAATTATCACAATTAACTACATGTTTCTATTGGAATGAAAAAATGTGTTATACATTAATGGAAATTTTGAAAAATAATTAACACTCACAATTACAGTATGTTGTTTCATTGTTCAACTTTCAGGCAATTCAATTTTTTTTAAAATTATAATCATATTCAATACTTTAAAATAATAATAATAATACAAATTTATTTTTTTTCAATTATGAGATTTTATCTACTCCATCCACCTTAATGTTTGAAACCAAAGTTCAAAAAATTCCTAAAATTCAAATGGAACATTTCCAAAATCTAATTCTTGATCTTAATATAATGCATAAAAGAAAACGAGAATGTTTTGATTAGGCATTTTATGACAAAAACATTTTTGAATTGTTAGATTTTGTCCAAATCTTACTTATTCTAAAAGAAATTCAAATTCATTAACATGTTTCCAAATATTTAAAAGAACAAAATCATAAATTAAAAATTGAATGAAATATTTATATATAATCAAATCAAATGAATCTTCCATAAATGACAAAGTTCAATCATCATATATTGAATTCATTCTAAAAAAAGTAAATAACAATTTTTGGGGGAACATGATGTTCAATCAAATAAAGTAAAACATAATATTAATATAAATAAAATGCAAAAAAAAATAATAATAATAATAAATTGACATTTATAATAAAAAATCCAGGATGTTCCCATAATTTCATGTTTTAGTTGTGATTCAAAGTTATGTTTTGTAAAACAACTTAAATGTTTTTCAAACAAATTATCAAAAAAAAAATTTACATAATTTCAAATTTAAATAAAATCTAACCCCACATCATACATATGTACAAGTTGTTTACATAATATTAATGAAAATAAACCTCCTTCACATCAAGTAGCAAATAATTTTTTTCAAAAACAAAATCATCCCATAAGTCCAAAAATAACATAATTACAAAAACATCTTATTTCACCATGTCTTGTTTTTGTTCAAATTTATGAACTATATGGGTATGGGCAATATAAGATGCATGGTAATGTTATTAATGTCCCTACAAATGTGAATCAAACTCAATCAATACTGCCACATCTACCACATGATGATGCAATAATAATGTGTTAACATCTTCAATACAAATTGCCTCACATGTTAAAAAATGTTTGTCCAAATATGGTGATAAATGTTTTATGAAATTTAATTGAAACACCATTATACAAAGATTTGAATGATATCATTCATCATCAATGGGCAAGTTTATTTATTTTGCATATGGATTCAAAATCCCAATTTTTAAATTCTAGTGATGCATCATCTGATAATTCTGATTCCGATAATGAAAAGATACATTATACATTAATAAACTCGATGATACATAATTTTTTTCAAAGTTCCAAAAATAATGGATTATGATAGTACTATATATTTTATCGCCCCAAGTAAACATTTTCACCTTGGAAATTCATTTAAAGATAAACATTCAGAAGAATTAAATTTTCCAACATTATTTTATCGCCAACTTCAACAAGTTTCAAAAGGTTTTTTGTATCAACAAATAGTTGACTAGGAATTGCTTCATAAATCTATGGATTTTTCAATTAATATTTCAAACCTTTTTTTAAAAGATATTAAAGTTTCCATACAAAAAGTCATAGGTTTAGGTTGGGTTTGAATACAAAAAGGAAAATTATGTGGTAGAACCTTAAAAGCTTTTCAAGTATGAGATAAACCAAACGTAGATAATATTTTCAAATCATACCTAGGTTATCATGATTTAGATGGCTTATATAATTCACATAATTATTTTGAAAGGTTACAAAAGAATTTATTTGTAATGATTAAGCAACTTGGTCCCCCAACATTTTTTGTCAATTTTACATCTATTTAAATATTATGGGATCCTTTCATTGAAATTTTCACACATTAAATGCTTTAAGATTAAATCTTTTAAATAAAATAAAAGATTTATAATATGTTCATATAACAAAATTGATACAAATTGACCCTATCACATGTGCAAGATTTTATGAAATCATACAACATTTTTTTCCCACAAACTTATGACAAAATACCATTTTTCTTTTGGGCATATTTCTAATTTTTATTTTGTCATTGAATTCCAAAATCATGGGAACAAACATGACCATGGGCTTTTGTGAATTAAAAATGCACTTGTGTATCGAATGCACACAAATGAAATAAGTGAATGGGTTGTAAACATGTATATTTCTTATAATATATCATTATTACCAAATCCATTGCAAAATGCACAACAACATCAACACTCGTGTAAGAAAAAAAACAATGTTATTTATAAATTTCATTATTTATTACCTCTCATGCGTAAAACAAAAAAAATTTAACCACTTCAAATAGATGGGAATTATCCATTTTCATAACAATACCTCCATACATAAGCAAAATATATATATTTCAATATTTGAAAAAAAATTTTAAATGATGATATATTATTTTTTGAATTTTTACATTATTTGAACCTTGATCAAAATACATTTGAAATAATGACATAGATAATGAAGTAAATGATTTACATCTTGCAAATCTTATTATAAACACAACCAAAATTGAATGTTATGATTTACAATTTAATCTTGTGATTCAATCATGTAATGTATCAAACAAAAAATCACAAACTTTAGAAGATGAAAATTTCAAAAAAAAATAATATTCTATGATGATGGAAGAATTTGAATATTTTTCTTTACTTAAAAAATTAAATGAAAAACAAATATTAATATTTGATAACATTATGCATATAAAAAATAATTATATTAGGATATATGGATTTGTTTGTTTTTTATAGGAGGTGCTAAAACTCGTAAAACTTTTACATTAAAACTTATAATTCAAGGATTATTATGATTATAAAATAAATATAAATATTTTAACTTAACAAAAATCAAGACTTTATTTATGACATCAACATGTAAAGTTGATTTCATTATTGATGGTTTAATAATACATTTGGCATTGAACATACTTGTGTAACAATTCTTATCTAGTTTACCAAATTTATCAAGAAATTCATTAAACAGGTTCATTAATAGAATTCTTCAAATATATCTCTAAATTTATGAATATTATTTTAATTATGAAGGACAAAAATAAGTAATAGCCTTAAAATCATTACAAATGAGCTATTTAAAACAACAATCATCTAGGACATGATGTGGCAAATATCATTCATTAATCATAAAGGACATATGTGAAATCATTAGTGATGGTTTAGTCATTGTTTAATTTTTTATTATTATAAATTGGACTCAAAAACGTGGGGAACATCATTTGTAAGTTTATAATATTTATTACTACAAATTTATTATATAATATATAAGACATAATTTTATTTCAATTATTTGTAATTTCATTATTTTCCATCCTACAGTTGTTGACATGTGTCACCACTTAAGATAGGTTAAAAACCTAATTTAAGTGGTTAAGTAGACCACATAATCTACCTATTTAGGCCCGCCTAGGTAACCACTTAACTTAAATAATTTAGGTAGGTATAAAATATTTTGTCAATATTCCAATGTTGATCACAACGAATGTCATTTGTGAAGTTTAATTATTGGATCACAAGGATGGAGTTCAATTCTTTTACCCCCAAGCCACCCCACTTATTGTGTAAATAATCTAATGTTTATTTTATTTAGACCATATTTCATTTAAACATTACACAAAACCTCAAATTTGATCATTCATATTTTACTGATAATTTTTCCAAATCAAAAAATTGAAATTTTATTCACAAATTTCTTTCAACAATGCACACAATTGTATATATATTTTTAAAATATAAATTCAGTGCAAAAAAAAATTATTTTAATTTTTTATTGAATAACATTTCAATGGCTATTATTTGGAAAAACTAAAATCAAACACATGATTTGTAAATGGGAAAACCTTATAGCTAATACATAAATTATATATATATATATAATTTTTAAAATTTTCATTTGATTTAGGAATTTATGTTATATAATTTTTTTCAATATATCATAATTTTAATAATATTTTAAAATTTAAATGTATGAATCCATATAATTTATCCACATAAAATGGATCATAAATCAATTGTATCTATATATATTAAAAAACATTATATGAATCAATTTGAATATGATGTATAAATTTAATCTAAATATTTTTTAATTTTAATAATAGAAAATTGAATATTGACTAATTTCTGAAATTATAAATTTTATTCATTTTTATGCATATAATATTATTTTATTATGTAATAATTTTATTTTATACACATATTATATAATTTTTTTAATGTACAAATAAATTATATATTTCCCACCTCCTACACTTCCATTTTATGTTAAATTACAATTAAAATTTATTTATAATATATCATACTTTAACCATTAAATTTATTTCAATGTATAATATCTAATTTATTTGCATTGAATATTTAAAATGGATTATATCAATTTTTTTTAAAAAAATTGATAGGTTTTTATATTACCTATATGTATAATATTAATCAAAATCAATTCCTTACATGTTGTAGTTCATTATGTTTATTTATATTCATATTAAATTATTAATAGTCATTTTTTAATCATTGTAAAATAATTGTATGATCAAATTGTTTATGTAATGACACATCATTTTGTCCACATCATTTGTATAGTTATTCTTTGGTCATATTTTTAATGACTTTATTTTAGTCATGTTTTCAAATGATTTCTTGGACATCTAGGTCACTTTGTCATCAATCGTGGATGCCATATGGATGAAAACTTGCAATGAAAAAAAAATGTCATCGTTTTTGTTACCATATCATCATTTACTAATCAAATGGACCATTAATATATGACTAA
>Ga0209611_10001528_pt1 | contig 39777 bp, 17 predicted proteins | sample S1TSphgellanicum_3_FD_187693 | JGI IMG/M metagenome (GOLD analysis project Ga0209611, IMG submission 187693) | Host-associated microbial communities from peat moss isolated from Minnesota, USA - S1T2_Fc - Sphagnum magellanicum MG (SPAdes) (version 2) | ecosystem: Host-associated > Plants > Peat...
GGGGGGGGGGGGGGGGGGGTTTTGTCAATGAGTCGAGAGAAGGAGGGGCATTGAGTGTGACGAGTTGTGTGCCCAAGTGTTGTTGCGTTATGCACCCGAACATTACTATGTTGGTGACCCCGATTAAGCAGGCCAAAGGAGGTAGGGGGCCTAGGTTCATTGAATCAGTTGCGTTGGTGACCTTGATTAAAGAAGTTGAGGGAAGCCTAGTTCATGGAGTCAATTGTGTTACATGCCCAAGTTTTGTGTGCCCAAAGGATGTCGTGTTGGTGACCCTAATTGAAGAGGTCAAAGGAGGTAGAAAGGCCAAGTTCACTGAATTAGAAGGAAGAAGGGAAGATAGTAGGGTATCTAGGACAACAAGCATGTGTTTCAGAAGAACAATGCATCAAACATGTTCATGAAGTTCATGAAACATGAAGAAGGTAGAGAGGTATGAGTTTTTCTTATGCATCACAAGGTGCATGTTGATGTGGCAAGAAATGAAAAGGTTTTTTTTTCTTGGCCTACCCCCCCTTTTCCAATTGTTATATGTAGAATTTTGCAATTCTTCTAAAAAATGGGACACCAACCATAATGGGCAATTTTTTTTTTCATTTTTGTGATATGACATGGGTGCTCATTGAGAATAGGGAATATGGTTCCTCTTTCGAAGTTGACCCATTTCCTTTTAAGGAAAGAAAGGGGAAGGTGGATGATGGAACATTCCCAATGGAATTTACTAGTTGGTCTTCCTTCCTTGGCAAACTTTCTTACACAAGGAGATTAAGTTGATGCTAGCAAATGGGATAAGGATGTTCTTGTTGATTCCTTCAACTCAAGTTTTATCTAGTGATTTTTTTAATGTTATTTTACCTAATATATGGAATATTCATAACAGGGGCCTTGAACAAGGTGGTGAAGAGAATTGTAATAGTCTCAATCTAATCTTCCTTTCTCAATCCCAGGATAATGTAAGGTGAAACAGTAATGAACATTCTTCATTTTGTGTGTTTTGTTTTCATAGAACTTGCTTTAGTCTTTTTTTAACAAGTTCTATCCATGTGAATCACCTACCTTTACATCTTTGTAGGAGAATTTCTTTTTAATGGTTTTAACTATATAGTTGGCCCCATATTGAATCTAGTAATAGTCTACCTTTCCATGGTTGATTGTTTGCCGCATGGGGCACAAATTGAAATTGGCTATCAATAAGAAGTTGCTGGTGGTTCATCCATGTGTGTGAACTACAAATTGTTGTATTTTTTCTTCCTTTTTTTTGGGTTTTTCTTCTTGTGAGTTTCTAGTCATTTGGTATTGGTTGCTAGTTTTCTAGATATAAAAAAATATCCTAACATTGTGATTGCTTTTGAACATTCAATTTGCTTAAATTAAGTTTGTCATCACTACCCTCTTATGGGAACTTATAAAGTTGTATATAAAGTTCTAATGTGTGGTAATTGAAATACAAAAGCTACACTACACTGGCTAGTTATTCACTTTTGTACTATACTTTAGTGTTTATAGTTGAGGTATGGTTGAGATTTGTGGCCAAGTGCCCATGTGACTTCTATAGTCTTTTTGGTTATTTGATTACTTAGATGAATAAGCTTACATGATGACTTGCATAGATTTTGATTTGTTTGGATTGCATAAATTTGTTCAGATTACAAGACTAACTAAATAAAAGCTTGATTATTTTTGTGACAAGGGTGAGTTGCATGAATTGGATCAATCACAAGAAGAATATTTTAGACTTCAGGAAGAAACATCTAATGGATCAACCTTAGCTCTTGTTGTAATTCTTAAATGAATGAGTTTCAAATTTTGGGATCATTGGCATGATGCTTCTAATAGTATTTCAATGCTTATGGTTTATAGGTTTGCCCAAAAGATTTTTCCTTTTAGTTGGTTCCAATACTTTTTCCAACTCTTGGAAATGATCAAATGCAAGGTGTGAAAAATGGTCATGATCTATAGTCAGATCAACTAAATGGTCCACATTCCTATCTTTGGTTTGGATTTGTTTGATTTAAGTTGGGATGGGATTTTTGAAAAATGACATCTTTGTGTTTTAAGGTTTTCAAGGTGGAGTTGGTTTGAAAAACTCCATTGGACAATTTCAATGTGTAACTATGATGGCAAAGGTTTTATTTACACTAACTTCATTACAAAATCTAGATATATGTGATGGAAGAGGTTTTGTTTTCTATATCACTCCATTGCAAAATCTAGGTGTGTTGAACTCACTAAAGAAAACCATTGAGATTGTATGTTGTAATGTAGTGTATCAATGTATGTTATAATGTAATGTATGTTGAAAGTAGTGTATCAAAATGAAAAACTTCACCTCTTGGGGTTGCTTGAACAATTGCACCAACGTGTTGTAGGCCATGACATGACGATACAAGTAGTAGCTAAAGTTGTGTTATGATCATGCATCAGTTTAGGAAAAACCTAACAACCCACTAATTTTTTCCTCTTTCTTGGGCCAACATGTGTTGGGAAAACCGAGTTAGCTAAAGCATTGACAAAACAACTATTTGATTATAACAATTAACTTGTGCGCATCAATATGTCAAAATACATGGAATAACATTCAATATCCAAATCAATTGGTGCCCTTCTAGGGTATGACTTTTTCCTTTATTTTACCTTGATTATCCTTGGGATGTTTATCGTAGTTGCTTAGCACCAAAACTGAATGATTGTGCCCTTTGCAAGGTCAAGATGAAGGAACAATAAAACCTTGAATTAATGCTTACAATTTGTGTTCACATTGTGCATTGACATAATTACAGCATGCCCACTCTGATGTTGGGTTGTGGATGGTTATCGCAAATGAATTTTTTTTAATGACATGACATGTGTTAGACCACCATCATAAGAAAGCATTGCACATTTGTGTCAAGAATCAATCATGCCCCCAATAAGGCCCCAACCACAAATAATTGTTGGTGTTTGTTGTTCAAAAACCCAAAGTTCTTATGTAAACTTTGATATTAGTATCGAGTGAAATACATCTCTAACTAATTCATAGATGCACTAATCCACATAAAACCAACCAATCTACTTTTCCCTAACTTCAATTGGGCTTTCAATGTCCCATGGTAACTTCCAATTGCAACATTGATGTCTTGCCCAACACATGGTAGATTTCGAAATCCAACCACCCACATGTGAATTTTATGTCACCAATTTTCCTCCATGTATCTCCAAAAGACATTAGTTGCAAGGTACTTGCTAGTGCCTATTCATTGCCCACATTTCAACACCTATTCCAAATGGAACATCATTGTCATACATGATGTTCCCTAATTCTTGCAATACATTACTATACAATGATGGGTCTTTTATTTTGATACATGCTTGTTTTTGCCATGTTCTTTTCACATGCCACAAACATAAGAAAATGGTAGTGTTTAACCATATAGTCTTGTAAATAAATAAAATGCATTATATATGAAACTTGGTGGATTTAAATATGATCAATGTTGATGTATGTTACATCCATTGGGGCAAGTGACATGTATTATAGATAGTTAGCAATTTGTTAGATAGAAAGGAGGAAGGGATAAGGATTTTACTTAATGCAGTTAATTTCCCCTTGGGCACAATCAACAATGAAAGCATTGGATGCCATGATGGGTGAGTATTGTGAATGCTTTCATTCAAAGTGTGCATCCATGGTGTCAAATCCTCTTGTCGACATCATGATGTGATGCAATATGCTACAAGAATGCCATTTTGCCATTGGTCAAACACTATCATGGTATAAAGGGGGAACTGGCACAATTCACAATAGAGATATGTCAGTTAAACATTGACAAGAGGTGTAATGAATGATCTATTAACAATTTCAAAAATTCACATGTATTTTTTCTATGTTCATTGATTTGTCTTATTAATGTTTCAATGATGTTAGACCACATATATATTAGTGTATTAAATCACATGTGCATGTATTATGTATTAAACATAATGTATCACCTTTTTTTCATTTGTCCCAAAGGTTGCATCAATTGCAACACCTCCTTGGTGCCCATGTTCAATCATCATCTCCCTTTGCCATGGTGTTTGGATACTCATAATGCAAGGCTTGTTTTGCCCAGTGAAACCACCATCCACCTCTACCTTAATTGCTTGATAGTAAAACACTAAATTGGTGTTTTGTTGAATTCACATACACACACTTTTCGCATCATTCTTATGTAGCTAATATGTTTTTTGAACCAATTACCCAAATAACACCCTAACATCTTGTTCAGTGAGGAACATGTCTTTATTTAACTCACACGTCCCTAACATGATGTTCTTCACATGTTGCTTATGTTTTGCCAAAATTTGAAACATTTGTGAGTCCAAGCTTAGTTGTTCCATCACAAAATCATTGATTTATTCAAATAAATGGGTAGCAAATGGAGATCTATCACCCATCTTTAAGTCCCCGTGGACATGTAAACCATATTGATTAACATGATTTCATTGAATGAAACATAATTTGATACATGTTTGAACAAATATAATGTCTTAATGGTGATTTTAGTTTTACATCCTCTCTATATAAAACCACCCCATTTTTTTCTAAAATCTTGTGCACCCTTATGGCCTATCCATGATGGGATTACTTTTCCATTAATATTGATGTCTAATTTTTTTGGAGTTAAATTGTGGTTTCGTGTAATATCTTTCATAACATTTGTGAGATCATTCGAACCTTATTAACATTGGTACCTACAAACAACTAGCCAACCAATTTTGTGCTACTTATGAACATACATTGCATTCTAAAACAAACAATTAATCACATATTTCGTGTTTATAGAATAGTAAAATCAATTCATTAGATGGTGAACATCAGATCTAAACATGTATAATATGTATGCACATCTTGATGCCAAAATGTAATAGAAGTTAAAATTTGAAACTTCAAAACTCGAAAGCACTATCTATTCATGGTTGTTGCAAATCATTGTCAATGTGGATGATGCATTTTTTGCAATGAAAGCGACATTGTCCACCATCTTTACCTTCTTCACCAACTATGAAATCAAGCGCTTGAGTTGTGGGGATGAATGCAACTTCAACAAAGTGAAGGCCTTGTTGCACCCAATGTGTCAAATGACGATTTCTCACGACTTCCCATAACAAATCTTCATGATCAAAAGGTCCATCTCATGGTGTTTGAATTACATTTTCTAATGCATGTAGTTTAGCTTGATGGCCATGTTCATACAAGGGCAACTTCCCCTCCATGCCTACAAAAACCATTGTAAAAGATATTAGTTTCTATGCACTTTATATTCAAATTGTGATAATCAACATATAATGAATTAAAAACATGGTAAATCTTTGACTTACATAGAATTAGGTTACAATGACATGTGAAAATTTTGTTAAAATGTCAAAAGTGTGCTCCAAAACACCCTTGGAATAACACAAAAAGGTCATATGAAGAGGAAGTTCATGTCAAGTTTGATATGTAAAGGCTTGAACAATGTGACCCCAAAACTTAATATGCAAAATAATCTTCATAGGAAGTTCAACATATATTTATTATAGACTAACAAATACAAATATCAACTATTTAAAAATGAAAAATGGTAGGAAATGTGTAACACATGTCAAATTTTCCCATATATAGAGATTTCTTTCTCAAGTGTCAAATATTAGTAATACACTCAATGTATTACTCACACCACATGTTAGTAACATAATGGTGCATTTCAGTTAAATTAATTTATTTTCTACTTTACCCATACACTTTGAAATGTGGCAACCTCTTGTCCATTTATTTTGAAAAAATTCTTGTTTTTTCTATGTTTAGATAGGCTATAAATTTTTAATGCATCAAAAGGTATTTAGTGTATCAATATATCATTAATATATCAACAAATCTTTAGTTTATTAATAGCACATGGTTAATAATAGTTAGTTATAAAATAAACACTGATGGTAAATTATACTAAGTGTCAAATTTTCATATGTAAAGTTTATTTCTCAAGCGTGAAAATACATTTATAATACATTCAATGTATTGATTATACCACAACTTACTAATTGGCAACATAGTGGTGCATTTCAATTAAATTAATTACTTTTTATCTTACCCATACATTTGGAAATGTGGCAAACTTTTGTTCATTTATTTTGAAAGAAATCATGTTCTTTCTATGTTTAGACAAGTTGAAAAATCTTTAATATATTAAAAGGTTTTTAGTGTATCAATATATCATTAATGTATTAATAAATCTTTAGTGTATTAGTGACACATGGTTAATAATAATTCATTATAATCAAAAAATGATTGTAAATGTATATTGAGTGTCAAATTTTCATATGTAAAGTTTATTTCTCATATGTGAAAATATGTTTATGATACACTTAATGTATTGCTCACATCACATCTTGATAGTAGATTAATGGGTTTTAACGAAATTAATAGTTGTTTTACCTTATTTATAAACTTGGAAATGTGACAAGCTTTTGTCCATTGTTTTTTAAAATTCTCGCTCTTTTTATATTTAAAGGGGTTGAAAAGTCTTTGTGTATCAAAAGATCATTAGTGTATCAACAATCATTAATGTATCAAAAAAGTTTTAGTGTATTAGTGACATATGGTTAATAATAATTAATTATCATTGAAAAATGGGTAAATGTATTATAAGTGTCAAATTTTTATATGTAAATTATTTTTCAAGTTGTGAAAATATGTTTATAATACATTCAATGTGTCGCTCACTTCACATCTTGATAATAGATTAATGGTTTTAAACAGAATTAACAATTGTTTTACCTTACTTATAAACTTGGAAATGTGGCAACCTTTCATCCATCTATTTTGAAAAATTCTTTTTTCTTTTTATAATGTTTTGAGGGGTTGAAAAAGCCTTAGTGTATCAAAAGATCATTAATGTATCAAAAAAATTTTAGTGTATCAATGACATATGGTTAATAATAATTAGTTATAATTGACAAATGAGTAAATGTATATTAAGTGTGAAATTTTCATATGTAAGGTTTATTTCTCAAGTGTGAAAATATGTTTATGATACATTCAATGTATTGCTCACATCACATCTTGATAGTAAATTATGGGTTTTTTATTAAATTAACAATTGTTTTACTTGACCTATAAACTTGGAAATGTGGCCACCTCTTGTCCATCTATTTTGGAAAAAAAAATGTTTTTTCTATGTTTAGATGGGCTGAAAAATCCTTAATGTGTATCAACAAATTCTTAATGTATCAATAAGTCCTTGGTGTATAAAAAACATGTGGTAAATTATAGTTATTTATGATAAAAAAATTGTTGTCAAATGGATGCCAGGTGTCAAGTTTTCATATGTAACCATTTATTTATCAAGTTTGAAATATTAGTAGTACATTCAATCTATTGATCACACCATGTGTCAATAGAAAATTGGTGGTTTCGTATTAAATTAACAATTACTTTACCTCACCCATAAACTTGGAAATATAATAATATCTTATCCATGTATTTTCAAATTTTAATGTATTGATATTTTTTGATACATTAACAATTATAGTATAGTAAACAAGCATCTAGGTGTTCATCTATAAAATCGTTTATGCATGTAGTCGTTTTGAAATTTTCCCTACCCTTCCTTACACAATACATATGTACCACAGGATTTATGTTGATGATATAACATGATGCATGATGATATAATGCATGATGAAATATGATGCATTGATACATTGTCACAAAAAATATATATTAAAAAATTATTTGAAATATTTATTGCTAGGTAAAAAATGATTTTACTAACAATTACCCTGTTTTCACTCACATGCACACATTTTCACTCTTGGGCAAGATGCCCCTAACTTCAAAAAGGTACTAATGTAAGCACTTGCCATCAAAACCTGGCCATCATTTTATTCTAGGGTGATGAGGAGGGATTTTATATTTACTCCTTAAAATTGGGAGGGAAATTATGCTTACTTATAGGTGTAAGAGTACAGGCAGGTTCATGGGCATAATATACAAAACACTCAAAATACAAAGGAAAATTCTCAGGAGATTGTTGTTTATGGTTGCAGCCCGAGATGGTTGGTAGGTGAAGAGAAAAACTCAGACTACTCATTACAAATAAATTTATATAGGTAATCTACAATGTGTCCAGCAAAGTTCACACTTATGTACTTAGATTTGATTTCACATGGAAAAAATTGTAGATACCTTGAAATCACTGATTGATTCCCGAAAAAAAAAAACAAAGTTCTGGGATCAGAGTAAAAGAGAAGATCAGTGCTACCAATTTCAAGCAGTAGTAGCATAACACTCCAGTTCAGAATGTTTTTTTGAGTGTTGGAGGTGAAGTTCCGAAGTTCATTGAATGAAGCATTCTGTTTGATGAAAGAATTTCTAGCAATAACATGCACAGGGTGTGGTGTGTTGGGTAACATTCACCAAAATTTGTGTTGTGAGTTTCTGCATCTCTGCTTATTTTTAAGACCCAGTTCAAAAGTCAGGACTCATTTCACTGGATTTGGTTTGGGATTTTCCACAAAGCAAAATGGGAATTTTGTTGGGACATTAGTGGAGAGGACTTTCTGTTCATGGGTTTACTGTGGTCTTTCCCTCCTCTCCTTTCGAATCCCTCCTCTCTTTTGAAAGGATGTGTGTAGCAAGCAATCCCTCTGCAAGGTTTTTCAAAGATTGAATTATTCCTGTGATTTATTGTGAATGTAAATTTTGCTTTGAGCTTCGGGTCAAGAGCAGCTGCATAAAACTTTCTTTTTTCTCTCCTGAGGTTGTTCCAGCTTTAGATTTAAAGAAAGCAATTAAACCCCTGTGAACTGCATATATGACAACCACAATTCACTTCACAGTTTGGTGTGTTAAATTCTTCATTATATGAGAGTGGAGGTGGTTTAGAGTTTGTTGGGTGCCTATTTGTTTTTGTATTGGTATCTTCAGTCTCATGCCTATGCTAATGCATCAAGTACAGCTCCAATGCCCCCTCAATCTAAAATCGATGTTTGTAGGTTTTGTATTAGGCAAAGCTGAGATTTGGGTATTGCATAGTATGTGTCACACTTCAATCTGGGATTTTGTATGTTATCACTATGCTGTATCAATAATAGATTACTGTGTTAAACTTCTCACTCAATCTCATTGAATCAATTGAGTCTGTTGAATCAGATGCAGATGTATCGGATTCTAATAGCTCTCACTTGGGTCTTCCACACTCTGTTCTAAACTGAAAACTTCATAGAATTCTTTTTGGCAATGTTACCTCCCACACAGGCCTTACTAACTAGCAGGTTCAATTTCTCCAATTCGTGCATCAAGGTCCTTCACAATTAACTCTCAAATGACTCCTAATCACCTCATAGTTGATGAGAGTTGGGGTGATGGATTTTCAAAGCAATCACTGTAACAAATCTTCCTTCAAATCAAATAGCTTCAACATAGTGATATTATATCAACCAATTCGATGCATTTTTTGTTACATGCATTTCTGGCAATCTCTAACAAAACAGGCAATGAAACAAGTTGTGTTGAAGATTCCACCATGATTCCCAAAGTATGATGGATGATTTTCCATACTCAAGTTTCTAGATGCATTTTCTTCAACATGAGTACAGTGGAAACAATTTGGGTGGAACCATCACCAAAAAACAAGAGAATTCTATTCAAAATCTTAGCCATATCTGCGGTTTATACATGCATGAGCTATATGGGCTAAAGTATGGTCAATTGCGTGATATTCTTACAATGATGTTAACATGTGTTTACCATAAAATTGATATTTATTAACAACGATGCAATCTTGGATGGCACACTATCACAAAATTGTGAGACATCCATTGCAAGCATATGCCAATCTTAATGCAAATGCATTTGTATTTGACACTTACCAACTATTCATTGCAAAAGATTTCTAGAATGGTATTTGAATGTTTTTCCCATGAAATATAATTGAATTACCAATGACACCAACTTATAGAGCACCTTCCAAACCCTAAATAATAATAGTAATCATAATAATAATGTTGAGAATGTATGCCAATCTTATCACAAAGACATTAGTATATGTTATTTACCAATGGTTAATTGCACAATATTTTTAAGTAGGTATTTATATGTATCTTTTCAAAATATAGATACAAATTATTGATGGTATCAAATTATTGGACATGGCACCTCTAAACCATCAAGAATCTTGAAAACAAGTATAGGAAATTTATTTCAATTTTATCACAAATGAATTTTGTATGGCCCATTTAACAATAGTTAATTGTAGGATAATTTTGAAAACAATGTTCATATATATATTTCCCATTATATAGGAAATTGTTTCCAACAATATTGCATTCAATGGCACCGTCCAAACCATCATAAATCTCTTATGAATTCATGAATCAAATTTGTTAAATCATGAAATTGCAATAATGTTGATTGGAGAAAATTGTTCACAACATGAACAACACCAAAAGAGACATGAAATGGCTCACCATCAACAATGGTATAAATAATCTTAGGTGGAACCACCATTTTTTGAATGAAGCATGGTGACTTTACTTCTACGACCTACAAATTCAGCCAAATGATGAATGTGCCATTTCCTCACATTTCAAAATATGGATGATGATATTGGCAAACATGACATTCCCAAAATCAATAAGCTTGAATTCACTTGATTTTGGTAGTCATATGAAATGTTTCTTTGTTTGCAACCTCTACCAATTGCCAACTTGCCACAAATATGAATACATTGCTTTAAGTAGCACTTGAATAAATCTCGAACTTGTTGGATCATAAATTTACAATCCACCATAGTGAACATTGTTGGTTACATGTGGAGTATGCAACATGTATGTGAAGATTGTCGTATATTGGCATGATTTAATTATGTCAATTGAATTCTCAAATTGATGTCAATGTGTCATGATCCACAACTTGAAATATGTGGCATTTATGTGGAGATCACAATAATAGTGTTGATGAATAAAATATGTTATTTGAATTATGATGTGGATGTCAATGTGTTAAAATGCATGACATTAAATATGTCAATTTTATTACTTTGTGAAAAATGTATAACATGATTCCTTAATGATTTTTTAAAGCATTTTTATAACCAAAATTAAGGCTACATTGTTTAATTCAACTACAACCAAATCATATGATATAGTTTTCCATCATTTGCACTTCCATCAACATCCTTTTATCGTTTGTTCTTTTCTTCACATAGCTTTTAATTACCTTGCACATTCAGAATCTTGCAATTTGAATCCAATAATTATGGCATTGAAAGATTAATCAATATTGAATCTAAATTTAATTCAAATGTTTTTTTTTGGGAATTATATACATTCATAAAACTAATTTTTTTGAATTTATATAATTAATTTATAACTCACATGTCAAATTAATTTCATTATTAAAATTTTAAAATTAATTATTTTATTATATATATTTCAATATATATAATTTTAAATCAATTTATTAACTATCCATATGAAATTAAAGAAATTTGAAACTAATTATGCAATTTCAAATCGGAAAATAAAGTAGTTGTGTAATTTTATGATGTTTAACTTTAAAATACTTAAGATATTATATTCGAATTTATGGCATAAATTTGAACTTAATTTAATATTTTGAAATTTGAATAGATTTTTAAATTAAAATTAAATGAAATTTAGAGACATTATATTTGAATTTATAGCCCCCAAAAATCAAATGTTACATTGGAATTTTCAAATAAACATGTTAAGTCAATGTAATGTGCTTACATTTTGAAATTAAAGACATTATCAAATCCAATGTGCTTTTGAAACTCAAAGATTAAAAAAATGAAATCATGAAATTAAAAAATGTGAAATTAAACTTAAATATAAATCACCATTAACTCTTTTCCAACAAAAAACTATGAATAAACATGTGGTAATGAATTAAGAACATATATAATGTGGAATATTCTACCATATTGATTTATACCAAAATTAATACAAAAGCACCTCACCTTGATATCCATTATGGATTCAAATAATAAGTAGGTATTGATAAGCATTGAAATCTGCAACATATTCATTTTATGCAAATTTTATAAATACAAGCTTATCTTTTAAAAGTGTCCCTTTCAATGGCACTCATATATCCAAAGACCAAACACGACACATTCCTTTATAACATAAGTCTTTGATATAGTCTAAGCCCAAACAAAAATGTAAATAAAAATTAAAACAATTAAATTTTGAATTCCTTGTTAAATGACACAAAAATGGAATGGTAAAGAAACATGTTGGTGAGGGTAGAATGTAGTAGGCAAGAAGACATTTGAATATGTGTTGCCCAAAACTAATTGCTATTTTGTTTGGATTGTCTTTTTAGCTTAGACATGGAAAATTATAAGGAGCTAAAATTGTGCCATAACACCCATGAACCTTCATGACCCTTATTTTGCATAAGTTGCAATTTGATTTTTTATATTTGAACAATCAAAACTACTGAAATGTATATTTTTCTTAACAGGTAAGCACATCTTAATATTTAATTGTAGTTGTGATTCAAGGGGTCTTATCATTGTTTTAAACATTTTGCCCCCAATCAATATTTCAATGTTTTTTTTAATTATTAGCAATCAAGGTGTGCTTTGATTTAAACTAACCATGATGACAACAAGATAATTATGAAGCTCAATAGTTACCTTGTTACATGAACACATATCATGATAACAAGATCATCCATGCCACCAAGGCAACTTTAACAAAGTGTTAATTTCATTAAGATATATGTTTCAACCTTCTTATTGTTGTATTGACATTTGAAAACAAAATAATTATGCATGAAGTTCATCATAGTCAACATGTCATGAATTTTCAATCAAATATAACAATCAAGTTCTTCAATTTCATTACAAGGAATCATGTCCATTCCAACCCATGCATTTGCAACTTATGTCCAAATTAGCCATTTTTGCAATTATAGATGTGATTGTCTTCCATGACACCTAGTTAAAACAACTTGTAATTGTATAAACAATTACAAAGTGATTTGTAAATGCATATGTGACTTAGACTTGTGACTAATGTTGATTTGGATGAAAATGAAGATGAAAAGGACACTTATATCATTCATTTTTAGTGGCATCCCAAAATAAATGAAAATGTAGTTGTCTCTACAATTTGGAAATTGATTTATAGACCTTTGGACACCATGTGGCATCTTTTCAATTTGATTTGTGATTATGAATCCTAGTTGTAAATGTACACGTAATTAAGTGTGAAAGAAATATGAGTTGGCCAATGAAATTGTTGGATTTAGTGAATTTTTTTCCCTTAATTTTTTTCAATGAACTAAACATTAAATGTATAGTAAGGTTCGGTGGGTTCGTGAAAATTTTAATGGACCCTTGGCAATTAATGGGAGAAATCAACTTTGAAATTTCTAGCATTATTAAATTCTTCATATAATCTGTAGTTAGGTGTGAAAAATACACATTTATCATCTATTTCTTAAGGCATCCATTGATGGATGAAATATAATTATTTTTGCAACTAATCATATAAACAAATGATAATAGGTAGCAAATAGTAAATAAGGCTAAATAGTAGGTAATATATATGTGATTAAGTAGTAGGTATTTTATCATGTTGATATGTCACCATGTTTTTTAATTAAATATGCTAGGTAATATGTAAAAAGGTTAAATAGTATAGAGGGTATTTTATCAATTAATTACTTAATTAAGTAGGTTATGTAGTTAATTTAACTATTAAATAGGTTAGGTAATAGGTAATAAGTAGCTAGTAGGTCATGTTTTTGTAGGTTAAATAATAGGCACTTTATCATGTTGATATGTGATTTTTTGAACTAATTACTTAATTAAGCAAGCAATGCAATTTATTTGTTGAATATGTTAAGTAGTAGGCAATAGGAGTAATTTATGATCCATTTATAAACATTATATAGTGAATAAGTTATATATCATACATCTAAATTACATTTTGTTGATACAATTATGATCTATTATAAATAAAATTGTATAATATAAATTTTTAAACCAAATAGAGATTTGAGATGTGAAAATGTATAATTTTTTTACATCTAATTTTTATCATAATTTAAAGTAAAACTTAATCTATTATATGTGTAAACATAATAAAATTTATAGTTCCAAATAATTAGTTAATTACATGTCATTAATTAATATTCAAAATTTCAATTTGATTATCTAGATTAATATCATAAAAAATAATATGACTAATATAAGATTTTTTAGTATTTCTATTATTATTTATTTATGATCTATTCATAATTACATATCACATATATAAACTAACTTATATTGATAAAATTTATGATATATAAAAATATTGTATCATACAATTTTAGAATCAAATGAAACTTTAAAATATGAGATATATATATATATATATATATATATATATATATATACAGTTAGATCAGCTCTGTTCTGCCCTCATTTTGGAGGCCTACCTACAAGGATTTTTTTTTCGAAGGAGGTACCCAAAAAACATAGCAATCATGGTATGAGTTATTTCTAGTATCCTATATATATATATATATCATATTATCCACTCCATGTGCTTGAATTTATTTTTTCCAAGGAATGGTCAATGAAATGGTATTCAATAATGAAATTAATTTTTTAAAAATCAATTTATATTTAAGAAGGAAAACAAATATTTGTGTACATTATTGAAAATTTTAAGATTAAACTTTCATTTTGTTGTTTGGACAAAATAATGATAATATATCAAATATCAAAAATGATGTTTTGCATAATGTTTTAAATGAAGTAACTTAAATAAAATGCACACTACTATTTTGTCACAATAAGTGGGTTGGCTTAATGAGATAAGAGTTGATGTCTATCCTAGGGGTTCAAAGATTAATTTTCACAAATGGCATGGGTTGTGGTCAATGATGGGATGTTGACTGAATATTCTTTACCTACATAGCTAACATAGGTTAGGTGCCTATTAGGTGGGCTTAAGTAAGCACAATAGGTGGCCTACATAGCAACTTAATATAATTTTAGAATCTTACCCTAGGTAATGACATATGTGAACTTGGTACATGTTGAAATTAATGGAATTACCAAGCATATAAATAAAATATTTTAATATTTTTTTTACTATATATATAATGCGATTACATTGTTTAATCGTAAAGTATGTTGCCAAATGACAATGCCACAAACTAATTTGGATGGATGAAAAGTTCATGTAAGTCACATTTTCATGTGACTATCATTAAAATTTAGTGCCACATATTGTCTTTTGTAACAAAAATTTTATGCAACTTGTCCAAAGCAACTAAGCCATGTAATAATCACATGTAATAATTATGACTAAAAACTAATCTTTAATTCAATTGTTGATTTGCAAATTCCTTGTAATGTTTGTAATGAAAATTTTCTTAATCCTCACCATCAAGTAAAATGGTCTCATCCACGAAAGTCAATATGTCAAACATTAAACTACATATCCATCCCCAAAAGGTAACTAAAGAACATCAATTTTTTACATATTCATTTAATTTCATTTATTATTTTATAATGCCAATATATTGCTATTCATTAACCATGATCATGGCCTTATGCCACTACCCACATAACTGTTGTCTTTTTCCCTACATGTTTACATCTTTAAACCTTTTGCCATTACAATTTGAATTGCAATGACAACTCTTGTTTCCATTTCTCATTTAAGAGTTTTTTGAAGCATTACCTCTCATTGACCAATCCTTGTCCTTTTGCTAATGAATATTATAAAAAATATGTGACACCTTTTCAAGCCCATTGTCGAGGTTCCAAATTCAAGCTTGAAACCTTGCCATGGTGAAACAAAGTCAATTCCTTGGAAGGCCCTATTTTGCTTTGCAAACCCAAACATCATCCTAAAACCCTATATTACATATACATATGAGGTAAAACATGAAATATATAGTCAATGCTACCTAGACTTTCCAAAGCTTTGATGAATGTAATAAATTTTGAATTCTACACATATTGTTTTTGTGTTCCAATTCTTTCAAGACTTTCATAACAAAATAATAGTAAGGGGTCCTTGAATGTTTCAAAAAAGCTAACCCACAAGCTTGTTATTATCTAAATGACTTTCTCAAATGAAAATAATGACCCCTATTTTTGGTGCAATGCACAACAAATCTAGCCCTTATTAGTTGATCTTCAATTTTAAATTGGATCTTTCTCTCGCAACATCCCAATTCACAATGTTTTGTTTGTTCACGTCCCACACATTAGTATCCCACCTTCATACCCCTCTTGTGCAAAACCATGCCTCCTTTTCACAAAAATGGAAAAATGATTTCTTCAAAAATAACATTCCCACCAAATGTTATTTCTTAATAACTCGTTTTTGGAGGTGGGCTAAACATATTGTAAACCTTTCAAAATGTAAGCCCAAGTTTGATCAATTCTACTCCAAACTTTTAACCTCAAGGCACAACAATTGTATTCAACCAAGTTGCACCACAAATCATAACTCATTTACAAGGCTCAAAGGTTTGTATTATGACAATATTTGTTTCAAGCAAATTTTAAGATTGGAGCCCCCAATTCTAATGATCTTATTGCCCACTACACTAACAAAGCCACAAGTGATTCCTTAGGGCTAATGATGTTCAACCCACACAACTTATATTTTGTATAACAATTATGTTTTGTTTGCACTTGATTTGTATCTAACTATATAATTAGTTATATTTTTATTAGCCACTTAAAGATAATTATAGAATAAGGTTTTGAGTTTCTTAATTACTTTGACCAAATCACCCCAAACAACGATGAAAGACCAAAATGTAAACAACAATATGCGAATCCCCACAAACATGCAATTGATAAGACATAATTCATTATACCAAAAAGTGAAATTTATGACTCCATCCATAACCAAAAACTTTATATGTGTATGTTTTATTAACTGATGATTATGTAGTCAATTCAAACTTGTTACTTATGTCATTTATTCAGAACCAATTGTTGTTATCTTTCCATACCATTTTCATGATTGGATGATGGATGAATGATCACAATCATGGTCATCAACATCATAAATGGATGATGAATGGATGATCATAGTTTTAAAAAATCATGCAACATAGTCATCAAATTATGTAATATTAAATCAAATAATAGTCATGAAAGATGCATCCAACATGTAAATTATAATTTTAAAATTAATTTTTTGTTGCCATGTGACAATTTAAGCTAAATTCAAAATGTATTTTCCATTTATGAATCACCATCTAGTAACCTATTTTAAATTTTAAAAAATATAAACCATTTATGGGTTGCCACGTGGCAACCTAAAGCTTTAAAATCATTTTTTTGGCCCAATCATGCGATGCCACATGGTAATTTAAGCCTAGGAATCAAGTAGTTTAGGTTGTTTAAGTTGGGCGACCTAGTTTAAGAGCCTAGTTTAGATTGCCTACTAATCACAAACTTAACATATCATGATTTAGAAATGGAAATGATGTAACATTAATTCGTTCATATTTCATATGTTTCACACATTGATATCGTGTGTTGAAAACATATTTGACACACAGATTTATTGAAGGATGTGAAATATGTGTGACATTTGTTCATTCATAGGTTCATATTTGATTCATCAACACATTTTTCCATGTGTCAAACATGTTTTCAATGCATGATATTCATGTGTAAAATGTACAAACCAATGAATGAACAAACTTCACATGATTTTCATTATTAATTCATTGAATGTTAAATTTGTGATGGGACTATACTGAGAAGAAAACCCCTCAAATACCATCACAAAATTTCAATAAAATCCATGAAATAATCATAAAAGAACATGTCCATGCAAAATCCATGGGCTTCAACTTGAGTGTAAAAATGGCATGAATATATATATGATGTGTCTTTTCTATTTGTCATATGTTGATGTGAAGTACATATGATTTATAATTTAATTAAATTAGTGTAATTATTGTGATGTCATCTTGCATAAAATTATGTAATTATTGTACGAATCTATGAAAATGGATGGGATTTTACATAAATATACTTGAACCTATGAAACCTAGTAAATTTGTAATGAGGTAAAGTAAACTACTTATATAATCCTAAATTGTAAGCGTGAAGACTTGAACCCCTCACCTTCACTTTGATAGTTAAAGTCTTTAATCATTGCACCACGACTTTTTATCTATAACATAATTATCATCACAAGATTATAAAAAAAAACATATTTTAACCTACATTAACCTAAGCTACCCATCGAGTTTAACATAGGTTAACCTAGGTTAATATAGTCCTCCCTAAATTATTATAAGGTAACCCAATATAACCTAAATTTATTTAAGTTAATTGAAGTTAAACCTAAAAATTAAACATGGATTAAAATTTAAAGGTCAAACCTATAGGTTCAACTTAGGTTAAACCTATAAACTAAACTTAGTTTAAACCAATAAACTAAAATTATAAGTTAAATTTAGGTTAAACCTTAATTCTAAACTTAGAAGCAAACCCATTTTTGGGTGGTATCACTACTACTAATGTCACACCTTAAATCATTTTAAACCCATTCAACTTTTAAACAACATAGGATTCACTTAAGGAAAATAGTCCATTTCAAATTTTACATCTAAAAATTGCCCGAATCATGAAGAATTTGAAACTTCAATTGGATTTTTTTAAATGTAAATTTTAATATTCCAAATGAATAGTCAAGGAAAATGTTTTAAGAAAGTGACATTTGGGGTTCCTTTGTTCAAGAACACAAAGTGAATTTTTTTTAAAAATTGAATTTCTAGGAAGGCCTCAAATAGTCCTCTTTTTTATTTGTTTAATAAATGGTGGATTGAAGCAATGAAAAAAAATTGAACAATTTTTTAAGTTATGATTAAGAGGTCTTAAAAGGCCATTGCATTGATGTTTAAAAATTTGTAATAATTTTCACTTCTTTTATTTTAATCAACAATTTGGGCCATACCTTAGTGAAAATAATTGATAAGTCATTTTTAATGGTACAATTTGATATTTAATGATGATGGGTCAAGAATATTAGGAAACATGTTTAAAGCATTTCAAGACATAAATATTTTACTTATGTAACCTATGCAGGTATTTATAACTTTTGTATAATATATACATAGGCGAGGAACACAAAGTCCATGTGGTGCAAGTCAATAATAAAAATCACAATTTAAAAATATTAAAATTAAAAATTAAATTAAGTTGGGTCCACCTTTTTTTAATTTTTGATGAAGTGGTTCTTGGTGGTACCACCCAATGATGGGTTTGCCCTTAAGTGAAACTTCAATGTTAAACTTAGGCTAAATGTAAAGGCTAAACCTAAGCTAAACTTTAAAACTAAAGCTAGAAGCTAAATCTAAAAATTAAACTTAAGTTAAACCTAAACTAAAATTGAAAATTAAATTTAAATTTAAACTAAACTCATGTTAAACTTAGATTAACCAAGGTTTAACTTAAGTTGACCATGGCTGAACCTAAACAAAACTTAATGTGAATGTACTTTAGCAGTAGTTCCAAGAAAAATAATTCAATGGCATGATGTTGGATTAAGTCTATTTTCATAATTTAGTGAAAATTTAAAATATTAAATCATTCATAATTTTTTAACAATCAAATTTTTTGTGAATAATTATTATCTTTTCTTTACTACAAAATTAATGTGAGCACAATTCACCAGTCCTTGTTTAGTGGACCAATAAATCCACTAGATCCCCATTAAATCCCATAGAGCGGGATGAATGAATTCACTCAAAATCCAATGGAAACACTCCATGAACACATATCTTATAATGAATTATTTGGGGCTAGCTTTGGGAATTGTTAAATTATATATAAATTAATTATTTTCCTAATGATAATTATCAACATATTGTTCATAAGTGCTTGTACCTGATTTGTTTTCATGATATAATTTTAAAAATTAACATGTCTTATATGTTTTGTTTAAAATTAACATGGTATTGAAATCAAATCATGTGCTTTAATCATGTAGTTGTGAGCGACATGACATGATTTACTCATGCAATCATAAACATGAATGAGCCATGTTGCATGAATAAAGTTTAATCATACTCACAAAAATATCTAAATTGTGGACAATGCGGCCTCTTGGCATAATGATTTAAATGTGTTTCAATATTTGAATTTCCACTAAATTTTCTCTATGAAAAAGTTGTTTAGACATTCTATTTCCAAGTTCATACCAAATGATGTCCCTAATAGTTATGTTCAAAATTCCTTGAAGCTACCCATTTCCACCTACATTTGTTGAACAATTATGGTTTGCTACCATTTGTAGCCTTGCCAATATATAAGGATTTTTAATTCATTAATTTCAAATCTCAACGCAAGCTTGAAATCTTCCAAGAGATTAATACTTAGGTGGCTTTGGCATAAATTAAATTATTTTCAACTTTGCCAAAAAATTTAGAAAAAAAATCAGCCCTCTTTGTCAAAATTTTCAAAAGCACATGCTAGTTTTGAACTAGGGACTTGCCTAACCAAATCAATTACTTTACATCCATCTAATCACTAATAGAATGAAATACTTTTAAAGTACTAATGAATTTATTACATATATTACACATATGCTGAAATTTTTAGAATTAAAAAGGTAGTTGTTGAACCAGAAATTACAGATTAAATTAATTATTCAAAAGAAAACTACTGGAACCACTTAGATACTATGGTATTTTTAACAAGGTTGAATATTGACCTCTTCTCATGCACTGAATGCTAATGTGGGCACATCATCAACATATTGTGAGATTATTTCTTGGACAATATCCCTTGGCAACAAGTAACCCTCACAAATTTTTCCCTTATCAAATGTCTACTCAATGAAAATGTTGAGCAGTCCCCCCCCCCCAACCAACAAAAAAAGATACAATATTGGGGGTAATTGTAACCTCACTCCTTTTCGGAGTAGGAATCTTTATGATGTGTTCCAAGTTGACATTAAGAGTTATTTGTACATTATTAGGCATGAACTTAACTTTCCTAATGAAGTATTCTACCATTCCCATGTCATATTTCAAACAACTCAAATAAAAATACCCATAACACATTGACATATGTTTTGAAGAAATCCAAATTGTAAAAAATTAAATCATGTTCAATACATTTGGCCCACTACAAAAATTCATCAAACAATAGCACATTATCAAGGAAAAAATGGGCAAGCAAGGTAGTCTGATCATCAATTATCATTTCAATAAGCTATGCTTGGAGCCTTAGTTGGAACATTGTAACAAAAATCTTGTACACAACATTGAATAACATGATAGGCTTTTAGTTAATGATGTATTCCTTGCCTCTTCCCTTATGAATCAAAGGAATCAATCCTTATCTAACACCACTAAGAAAAACACCATTTTTAATGGCATGATTAACCAATTCCAAGTACTTTCAACCAATCAGCCCCCATTGATAAGTGAAGGATTATATTCCAAATCCTTTGACCATAAAGCCTTATAACCTTATGGTCATGGATTTAATGGGCACTTCTAGTTCATATAAAGTGACTAGTTACTCCAATATTGAATTCATCTTACATGGGTAAATCTTAAAGTGATTGCTTCTAAAAATAATCTTTGTGCGCTTCTTGTGTGTCATCAAAAAAATTGCCCTCCTAATATAATGCACTATAATAGGTCTTACGCACCTTTTCAAGGTGAGATCTATTTGTAATAATTAAGCATTCCTTGGTTCAAAGAATCATTAACCCATAGCTCTTGGAGCATTCCCAATTTGTTTTAAAATAGACCCTAAACATTTGGTCCCGAGGCTATGCTTGCCATTTAATTTTAGGGAAATCATTATTTGTATAGTTTGTGAAACATGTGAAATAAAGGGGTGTCTTTTGGTATGAAGTGAAATAATAATATATTAATGGATAAAATTTATTAAATTGAAAATATTTTCATAATAAAATTTAGTTTTAAAAAATAAGTTTACACCTTATATTGTACCTACCACCACAATTTGACATTTAATAATTCCTAGAGAATGAAAAGTCAAAAAGAAAAACAAATAAAAAATTAGGAATCAAACCCCCAACTTGAAGTCAATTACACACTTTTTAAACCACTAAATTACCTTTGTACTTTGGGAAACATGATTGCACTTTTTGTATTTAGTCTTGATTATCAAATTTGTGAAATATTAAAATTGGGGCTACCAAAACCCATTTATTGGCACAATTTTTTTATTATGAATGATGGGTATGAAATTATTTTGCATATAATTTGGAAAAAAATGGAAGTGATTTCCCCTGGCACCTAATCCAAGCTTTCATTTTGTTAACATCTTCCATTTTTTTCATCTCAAATCCCTATAACTTTTTTTTAAGTTTGCCAACTTGAATTTACAAGTTTGGGTCAATATTCTTTGGGCTTTTGATTTTTCATGAAGGTCTTCCAACTCAATTTTCACTTACAATTTGGTTTCCCCAAACTCATCCTCATATTGCTTATTATAGAATTTGAAAACCTTCCTTAATTTCTTCAAATCTTGGAAGAATTCCATAGAAGGCACCTTCTTCAAAATCCCCAAGGTTTTGTTATCCTTTGTCTCAACTAAATATTTGCTTCATTTCTAGGATGGGTGGTATTTCTACCTAGTTCATTTGGGCTAATTTATTTTTGTTCATCCATATACACCTATAGAAGTGGCTATGGCAAATGCATGTATGCCACTAGTTTTTTACTTACATGCTTTATACATCACCCATTGGTTAGCCCTCATTTGTTTATATTTACTTTTTTATTTGTCCTCTATTGTAATAAAATGACTTTCCCCCTTCTAACTTAAATGAAAATTACATTGTTTTCCCCTTGTTTTTGCTCAAGAAGTATGTCCCCTTTTAATTGTTTGGTCACTAGCTCTCCCTTCCCTACCATGCCCTCACATTAATGAACATCAAATTACTTTTCAAGGATATCATCATTTTTGGGTTTCTAGCTTGTAAAACCGAGCATCATGCACCTTATGGTGAAAACTAAAGCATTAATGACAACACATAGGGCAATTGTCCTAGTCTATAATGATGTCACACCCTTCACTAGTCTCCATTGCTTCTACTTTTGTTGGATGGTTGTCCATCTTTTATTAACTTGAAGCCCCACATAGTACCTTAAGTCCCATAGCATGTTGTTGTTATGGTGAAATCCATTTTAAATTAATAAAATCTGAACTTATGAAAACATTATCATAATATGATTGTAAAATAATCCTATAATTAATATAACCCAAATTGTAATCCATATCATAAGAATCATACATGTGATATTTTCAAAAGTCCATATTATAATTGTTTTTGGTGGATTTCAATATTTATTCTCAACATGTATGTAATGTTTTTGTAAAATTGCTTCTCTTTATATGGACTTCTTAAGTTCATAAAATACCATGTAATTCTCAATTTAACGAAAAACATCATATTAAATTGTCATTTTAACACTACCATATGGACTTTTAAAAAATGTTGTATCTGTTTAAAATAAGTAACCATAGCTCACAACCACTCAATCTTCAAAAGTTGTTGCCAACAACTTTAAATCCAACATTGTATCAATTCATTCAAAATCATTCCTTGTGTGGAGAACCACTTCCTAGCTCATGACTTTTGGCCCTAAAATGTTGTTTAACACATGTGCATACAAAAAAAGAAAAAGAAAAACCTTAAATACGATATAAAAGTAACCTCTGATTTTCACAACAAAATCCCATACAAGCACAAGTAGATTAATCCTCAAATATTTATAATGAAATCAATGTAAAAATTGGAATGATTACATAAGAAGCAATGTTGAAATCTTCAACTTCTAATCCAAGTTGGCATTTATAGCACTACTCTTCCCGATGGTTCAACCTGCCTTCCTCCCCCCCCCCCCCCCCCCGGCGTAGTCTCTAATATATTGCAATTTCATTTGTTAGATTTATCAAAGAATATCATTGTGAGTTGAAATTTATTAAACTATTCATAATATTGTTGCAAACCATAATCTCTTTGGAAATAAGGAGTTCCAATTCATAACCTTAAAAGATTTTCATCATTACTTCATATGTTACCAAACATTTCAAATCATTTTAGCACCCATTTTTTCTCCATGATTTTATGAACATGATTCTTTTGCACATCATATTAAAATTGCTTCTTTACATAACCCAATTTACACTTATCATCAACTTTCAAAGTTCGTGTGTAATATATTCACTTGAATAGAATTCTAGTGTAAAGGGAGAAGTTCATGAGAAGGAATTAGCAGCAATGGTAGATCCTAGAGGTGGAGGGCTTCACATCCAAACATGGAAATACTGAATGAGTATTTTGATGGGGATGAGTTGCTAAAACATATGGAACAAGAGTTTAGACACGACCAAATTTTTTGAATGGCATGATTTGAAGTTTCAAGTATTGGGAAGGAAGTTGTGTTTACTTGGATTGGAAGGACATCACATTTGTATTTTAAAGTGGATTTCTACTTGATGTAAGAAACTATGGATTTGTTTGTAGTATATTTTAGGATGTTTATTGGTTTCAAGTTTACTAAAATGTTGGTAATAGCTAGACTTTACACACCAACCTATACAAAAAAAAACTTCCAACCCCTAGAAAGTACCCGCCAACTTGCAAAAGAACATTTTTGAACCCTTTAAGGTTTTTTCTAAATTTTCATTTTTTTCATTTATATACATAAATGATCCAATACTTTCACAAGAAGTTTCCATTTTTTTCCCCACATAATATTGTTGGCAACTTCTATTTTGGTGTTATTGTTGTTGTTATTGGCCAATGATTGATTTCACTAGGATGTTCCTACTATTTCCTAATTGCATATGTGTTTACAAGACAAAAAATCATGAACAAGGAATGTGTAGGTTAAATATTCATATGATGCTTGAAGAAAGTGAATGAAATGTTTGGAAACATGAAAGAAACAAAGAAAAAACCTACAAATGCAAATGCAAAAAATAAATAAAAAATTGTTCCAAATATTGCCTCCAAGGTTACTCGTAGGGCCTCTTCATGCCATCTCCAAGCTTTTCATTGTGAATTCAACTCCAATTTAGGATCATGACATTGCAAGTGCCTCTATTTGAGAATTTTCACTTTTTAATATTTATAAATCTAAATTCAACTTTCCAAATACACACATTAGATCATCATTGTCATGGAATGACAACCAAAGGAATTTATAAGAAGAGGATGGAAATGATAATATCCTAGAGATAAACAAATACTGGAATCTCAAAACCAAGATCACCAATGATGTTCAAGAATACATCTTTTGATTATGGTAACAACATTTCATTATTATATTAATTGCATGATCCCCTTGACAAAAGAAGAAAGATCATCCTTTCACAGAAAATTTCAATATAAAATTCATGTCTTTAATCCCAAGTGAAAGTGTTTGCACTATTTCACATCTTGAATTGCTTCTTGAAAACCTTTAGAACCCTCAACTCTTTCTTTCAACATCTATTTCTCATTTTACCATCCCTTACAACACCAAGTCCTATTACTTTTTCCCACATTTCAAAACAATGTCCTCCTTTTACTACTACAACAAAGATGTGAACAAAAAGGGAAAAGAAAATTACAAAGATCTGACAACAAACTTTTGGCCCATTCTATAACTATCAACATGATGTGTGTAGAGATGTGCAAAAACAAAAAGGACAATTGATGAAAGCATTATGCTACTTAAAACATATATATATGAAAAACATGCACCAAAAGGTAAAGTAAAAAGAATATGGTGTTCTTTTACATAGGTGAAGATTTGGAAAGGTCTAAACCTAAACCCATTTCCTACAAAACTTTGATGTTGATTTGGTAAAGTGGATTTTGACTTGGTAAAATGTAATGTGAAACTAGATTTTGATTTGACATGTGTCAATTTGGAAAATAAAAACAAACAAAAAAATTCTATAAACATTATATCTTGGGAAGAGGTGATAAAAAAGAAGATGTAACCACTAATAAAAATCTTCTTTTGCAACCATGAATTTTGTAACTACATGTGACTATGGGTCATTTGTGACTATTCTTACAACTATTAACTACTTTTTAAAATTTTATGACTATTTTGTGATGACATTATGATTATTAAAGGATTTATCCTTCCATGTGGATGATTTTAAGGTGTATTTTCATCTAAGAACATTGTAGTTAATCCCATTAATTGCATTAAAAATTAAAAGTTAATTGCAAATAATTTGACAAAGTTGAATTAAGATTATATCAAAGGTACATTATGGGTACATTTTAAAGGGTGTATTGAAGTTATATTTTACATATATTAGTGGTATATTTATGAATAGGGCTTAAAATATTTTTTAAGTTTAATACATTAAAGCTCTATTAAGGTTATAAAACATATTAAAGTTGTATAAATGCATCAAAGATATATTAAGGTTATTATTATTCTATTAAAGGTATGGTCATGGTTAAAGTAAAGGTGTCAAATATCAAATAACATTAGTCAAGTTTTAACCAAAGTTTAATTTATAAAAGATTTTGTTTAATCAAGTCTTTATTTAACCAAATTTTAGCTAATGTTTAACTAAGTTTTAATATTTCCAAGGTTTTAATTTAATCAAAGTTTGATTAGGTTTTAATTTCATCAAAATATAACCAAGGTTTAATTAACCAATGTTTTGTGAGTGTTTAACCAATTTTAATTTAACAAATGTTTTTTTGCCAAGGTTTAGCCAAATTTTAATTTAGCTCAAGTTTAGACAAGGTTTCATTAAGTTTTGTTATGTCAACATTTAACCAAGGTTTATTTAAGGTTAAACCAATTTTTTGCCAAGTGTTAACCAATTTTTTATTTAGCCAAAATTTAGTCTAGCCAATGTTTTGTCAAATTTTAGCCAATTTTTAACTAAATTTTAGTTTTTTCATTTTTAGCCAAGCTTTAGCCAATTTTTTTATTCAACTAAAAAAAATTCCAAGTTTTAGTTTAGCCAAGTTTAATCTAAATTTTAATTTTGTCTATGTTTGGTTAAAGTTTAACCAATTTTTAGTATTGTGAAAGTTTAACCAATGTTTATCTAAGATTTAGCCAAATTTGTGTTTAAGTAATGTTGTTGTTAAGGTTTTGGTTTTGCAAATGTTTAACCAAGGTTTAATCAAGTTTTAGTTTTGAAAAAATTAGCTAAGGTTTATCAAGTCCAATTTTATTAAGGTGTACCAAAATCTTGTCACAACATCGCCCTCTTATGTATTTTTAACCCAGTCCTTTTTTACCATGTAAAACACATTTATGGAACATTATGATAGGGCCTAAAATACAAGTGGTTTAAAATATGATACTTATAAAATATTTGACATTTTTTGACTCATTCATTTTGATGGGGATCAAAATATATGGAAAAAAAAAATGTAGTAAGGATTATGTCCTTTTCGTCCTCTGTGGTACACCTTAAGCATTTTCACCCTATCAAAGTTCTAGTCAAATTTTAATTTGACCAATGTTTTTGCCAAGTTTTAATTTAACCAAAATTTGATTGAGTTTTAATTTTGTCTATGTTTTTGCCGAGGCCAAGTCAAATTTTAATTTAGCCAAGGTTTAATCACATGTTGAATATTTGGTTTAAGCATAAATGCCATGTGGGCACAACTTAGGTGTGATGTATAACACTTTAATTAATAAGGTGGGTTAATTAATAGGTCCCTACCTACCTACCTACCTATTTATATAAATTGAATTTTGAAGTTTTTTTTTTTTTTGAAATCCTCACATTAAGCCATGTGGCAAAATGCAATTAGTGCATGTGGAACAATCCTAAACCATCCAATTTGGACAAATGAAATAAAAATGGTTATTTCATTTTCATAATTTAAATTCACATATGCCCTACATGTGGCAATGTTTAATTGGTGTTATTGTAGTTGCAAATAGTGGTAAGTAGTTACGAATAAGTATATGGTTGAAGGATGAAGTATACATTTGAATGTATATTTCATTCATGAGACATTTGCTAATGGTATGCTTAGATCATATTTGCGATTACATGTTGGGTGCAACTACACTTATGCAATTAATAGAAAATTTAGTTGCAATAGTCATCTACAACTATTTTTTAGTCCAAAATTAAAAATGCAAAATGAAATTTTTCTAATACTAAACACATCATTTCTAATGTGCATATATATTGTTGATGTTCTTATTTAGTTGTTGATGCTTTTCAAAGTCCTATTTATTTATTTTTGCAATGAATCATTTTGAAAAGCACATCACAAAAAATATTTTGAGATTTTTGCCCCTCTTCGACATAGAAGTTTGCATTCATAAAAAGGAATTGTAGAAGTGCTTCCCTTTGGCCCACCTACATAGGTAGGTTATGAAAGTTTGATTTTGGGCAATGGTTAACATATGGGATGAAGTATGGTATTAGAAACATCTTGGGAAGAAACTAGGAACTTGGGGAACACATTGAAAATGCATTGTGAACATAGTGGAAACACACTAAGAATTTGTCGGGATGTGAACATATTGGGAACACAAGAACAAAAAATCCAAACCGCCTTCCCTAAAGAAAAAATATTTGAGTTTATTGGGGTGCATGTTGCATTGCATCATTGGTTGAATATAATTTTTATCCCTAACTATGTTCACCACCTAATTTTGCCTAGACTATTGCAATATTTGAATTGATTCAATATTAAATAAATATTTTTTTGCATTCTTAATTTTTTTAAAATTTTGATTAGTTGAAATGCCAATTTTTTTAATAAAATGAAATGCCTATTGCCAAAAGTTTTGGAGACTTAAATGGAGCATGACCACAATAGTTTTCAGGATAGGTAGTTATGAGGTTTGGATAAGAGCAAGTATTGTAGAAACAATGATGTTCTTTTAAACAAAAAAACACAATGGTATTTATCGAGGGACATTTTCCCAAACTATTTCTTTTTAACCTAGGTTTGAAAATGTAGGATTTCTAATCTCAAAAATGATTGACATAAATTCTAGGGACAAAAATTTAACCTTGATTCCAAGTTCCATATATAGTGAGGGTCCTATCTTTCAATTTATTGAAATAGTGGGATAATCCTTCGTCTGTGGATTTTACCTTAATGATGTCAACATTAACAAATGGTTTTTGACACATGTAAATGATTTTTATAATTCATGTTGAAAACATTAAAATATATTTGATGTGTTGAATGCATCTTGATAAATCAATTATTATTCAACAATGAAACACTAAATTCTTGTGGGTATTATCATAGTACCTCCCTTCCATGAAAGTTGGTATTTATAATACATATGGCATATTTTGTATGGTATTATAATATGTGTGTATATGTATTGAATTCATTGTCCTCCAAGTATCTACACAAACCCATCACCCCCAATTTTAAAACCAAATTTGATGGTGTAGTGTCAAAAGGACTAAGAAACCAAAAACCTTGTGATTGATATTTATGTCAAGGAGTAGACATAAACCTTGTGATTGATATTTATTTCAAGGAGTAGACATAGTATCTCCAAATTTTTTTCATTTTTTCATTGTTTTTTTGGGAAGAATTTCAATCTAATGATGGCTTTCATTTTGAAGTCATGTTGAAACTTAGAGTCTTCTTCACCATTTAATTCTTTTGATTAGGGTGTGTTAGATTTTTGTCTTATAATATTCGAAATGACCTTTGAATTTTCATAAATTGCCATGTCTTTTTGGATTTTTGGTTTTGAAATTATTTTGAAGCTTGGTCGAACTTGTGTTTGCGTTTGTAACACCAAGATGGGTTATTAAAGGCAAAATTATAAATATTAAATATTATGACATAAGAATAAATATGGAGATAAATAATACAATTTATGAGCCTTACTTTGAAGATCTTTGATTTGGGAAATAGGCTTGAATTTATGAATACTTTAATTAATTATTTTGGGTTAGACATAATTGAAATGAATTATGTGAACTTTGATGAAATCCTACATAAGATTATAATCTAGTGACTTATTTATTAAAAGAATGATAGATCTAGAAGGATAATATGTGATAATATTGTTGGCTTATAGTTGATGAATGAAAATGTTTAATAAATGTAAATGAATGGAGTTGATAATTTATCCATTCTTCCTTTCAAATATATAAGTGATTGTGGCTGAAGATTTGGGCTCATATTTCCATTTCATAATTTCTTAGGATTTTATGTTAAGCTTTGAAATAAACTTTTTGTGTAATGAACTTATGTAGCCTTTTGATTATGAAAGTGTTCACGAGAACATACATGATTTTGATTAATGAGCTCCATGAAACAAGGTCTTCAAACATGTGTGATAAGCTCCTCATTGGGTGTAGTTCATACAAAGATCAAATTTTAGGCATGTGAGTGTTCCTAACCCAAAACCCATTTCTTATCACATTATTTGTTTCATTTCTTGTATTATTCATATGTTTGGTATGGTGTGTGGACATTTAGTTGTGCAAACTACCAATGTGCTAGTAAGGATTTAATTGAAAATTAACCCTTATAAACCAAGGCCTTTCCTAGGCTACAATCTCCCTAATCCCACTAAATGTCCTTTGAAGCAATAAAATTCAAATAAAGAAATGGGTAAGCCGTGGAGTGTATGATACATGCATATTGGTCCTCCTCGACCTTTCCAACCTCAACCTTTTGATAGAAATGTCATACCAACAATTTTTTCACACATGGGTTGTGATTGTGGCTTGCTTTTCAAGGACAACACAAGCATTGGACATGTGTCTAAGTTAACATTTTTCAGTGTCTAAAGTTTAAACCTTTTCAAACTCTGACACCCTCTCCCAAATGGGGAGTTTCTGCCCCAAAGAGCCAATAAGGTGAAAGACATTATGAGTAAGGGGCAAGTGGACAGCACTGATTATGGCACATCATCTACATGCGAATCACCTCTATTTTTGGGTGAGAAAAATTTGATAAATGCAAAAAAATCCAAATATTTCTGGCACAGATTCCCTGTTGTTTGGGGAAAATTCGCCAAATATCAGGAAAAAAAAATGGTTTTGACACACTTCATCTCGGATTTTAGTTTGGTAGCATCTTTTAAGCAGGTGTTTTGAGATTACCTTACCCTAAGGTCAGTTTCATCAATAAATAATCCTCAAAATAGTGAAATGAAAATTTGTGAAAATATGAAGTTGACATGTTGAAACTCATCATAATTAGAGGCTACATTATGAATAATTTCACTACGCATATCACAATATTATAGTGGAAAAAAATATATAATTGAAAAATTGAAAAACTAATTCATTTTTTGGAAAAACAAATATTCGTTTTGTCAATGTGGAGACTGACCCTAGGCTATGGTAGGCAGGTTTTGTAAGGTGTCACCATATATTGCTACTTCCCTCTTGGGATGGTAGCCACCACCGCAGTGGCAGAATAAATAAGCAACCCCCAGTTTATAATGGGGGTATTTGTCCAGGTTGAAAATGGCGACAAACCCCATTTGGAAATAGAAATTTATTGCAGCCAATGGGAAGGCTCAGGGTGCTTAGTTTTTCTTTCTTGTGGGTTACCCCTAGTTAATTGCCCCTAGTTCATTGGGGAAAAAAAGGAAAAAGAAAAAAACACTGCTGCAAATTGGCTAATTTGATGCTCATTATGGACAATTACCTAATGAATTTGCAGAGTCTGACCAATTGTACTATGAGTTGACATTGAAATGTGTTAGACATTTGAGGGTTTAAAATGCTGCTGCAACACCCACTTGAGATGAGTGGATTGGAAGGTGCAGAGCCAAAAAGAAATAGGTAGTGTTTTGAAAAAAAAGTTTAAATCTGTCTGTATACAGACAAGGGTTTTAGTATTAGTTTACTAATAAATAAGTACCCCCAGTTGTTAGGTAATGGCGGTATTAGCCGAGGCCAAAAATGGTGACCAACAGTTTTGGAAATAGAAATTTCATGCAGCCAACGAGAAGGCTCGGCATGCGCTCAAAGTGCCTTGAATTTGTAACAAGTACTTGTGCACTTTGTTTCCCTCTTCTTGGGGTTATCGCCCACATTGATAATATAAAAAAGCACCCACTTTTGCAGGTGTGTTGTTGACTAATGACGATGAGAGAGAGAGAGAGAGAGAGAGAGAGAGAGAGAGAGTGTGTGTGTGTGTGTGTGTGTGTGTGTTGCGCGCGTGTGAGTGAGTGAGAGCTATGCATGGTAAATTGGATGAGTGACAAGTAGTCAGTTTGCAGATTCACAAGCTACTTCTAAAACCGATCCACCACTCCATTGAGCTTTCATCCGCAGGAATTTTTAAAAAAAAATAGAAATCACTTTAGGGGATCCTCCACATTTCAGCTGGAGTTTTTGTACATGCTGGCTGTTCTTCTGGGGGAGTTGTTGGTCTCGGATATCGTAAACAAGAGAGTGATTTCTTTTCTTGGAGTGAGGGGAGAGACAGAAACAGAGACAGAGACAGAGTTGTTGGCAGGTCTAGAAAATATTATAAATCCAAATTCCAAGGAGAAATTCAGGTGGGACGCTTGTTGGTCTTGAAGGATTGGGTCCAGGCTTTGTTTATAATCTTTAGAGGCTTTTGTGAGGGTTGAGAATCTTGACTTTGAGTGGTGGAGCAGAAACACTGCTCTCATACTTTTGGGGAGTTTTGTTTTTGAAGGCTTGGAAGAGGGGTTTTGTGTTGGGTTATTGTTGTTGTTGGGTTTTGGGGAAAAACCTCTGCGGAGGTTTGTGGCGGGTGTGGAAGGTGTAAGAGAAACTAAGAGAAGGACACGTCTTTTTTTTCCCCCCCAGTTCTTGAAAAGGCTGTAATGGGTAGTCTTGGAAGTGAGAAGGAATTGGATCAGCATGCTCACAAATCCATCCATGATAACGACGATGATGCTGTGCCACCAGCGGCAGCTAGTACTTGCGATCATGAGAGATTTGCAGAGCAAATTCACTACTTCGCTCCTCCTCATTCCACCACACTCAAGCATGTTTTGATACTAATCTTCTACCATATGCTTCCTTTCACACTCATTCCAACCGCCATGTTTTGTCTGGAAATGTACTGGGTGTACAAATTCTTGGGGTGGGTTGGGGTAACCGCTGTGTCTGCATTTCTTTTGTTCCTGGCTGTAGCTCCCCCATACTACTCCAAGTCCATCAGGAGGAAGACGAGACCTCTGTATGAGACTCTTGCCAGTTACTTGCCCAGTGCAAAATACATAGTACCCAAAACTCCATTTCCGCAAGACAAGGCCTACATCTTTGCCATGCATCCCCATGGCAGAATGTTTTACGCAAATGCCTTGTTCTCCCAGGTGCATGAGATTTGGAGGGAGCCCATCAAGCTTGTGCAAGGTACATATGCAACTTTCTCAACTGCTCATGACCTCCTCCTCTTCCCCATCCTCCTCATCCCTGTCAATTGCTGCCTCAATCTTTTAGGGTTTTGAAATTGAAGGCGGTGGTGCTGCAAGGGTTTAAGGTTCATGGCAACCGTCCAAGTGCTTGTGGATTGTGCGGGTCCTCTAAACCCTTCATGCTTCATGAAAGGGATGCTCGAGCCATGATATGTAGATACTTGAAAATGTGTTTCATGCAGGTGACCTCTTTCAGACAGCAGCAGGTGGATTCTTTCAGGTACCATTTGCAAGAAACTGGTTCTACATGATAGGAATCATGCCTGCTGACAAGCATCTGATTGTGGAGAAGCTGAGGAAGAAGAATCATGTAAACTTTGCTGTCAAACCCTGTCTACAGATTGTACTCTGAATGCTGAAATTTCCTTCTGTAACTTGACATAATTCCTTTTTGGAGCTCAGATCTGCTGTAGTCCTGTCAAGAAGTCTAAGCATTGAATGCTGGTTATGATGTTGGAATTGTTGGAACTTTTAAAGGTGACCATTGCAGTTGGAGGGGTGCGGGAAGTGTACCTAGGTACTCAAGATGATGCTGATGTGCTTTACCTCAAAAAACGGTAATTTCTGACCCAACAACCCTTCTCAAAATGTTTGGTTATTTAGGGTTTAGGGTGTGCCTCAACTTCTGACCTTGAGTTTCTTGTGTGTTCAATCTTTTTTTCCAAATATAACTGTAAAATACCCACATGCAAGTTGGGAGTTGATTTTGTGTGTGCATCTGATCTGCATTCCTTTGGGTGACACAGGAGAGGTTTTCTTCAGATAGCCATGGATGAGAAAGTTGGGGTTGTGCCTGTGTATGCCTTTAATGAAAACCAGGTACTATTTCTTTCATTTTCTTACTGCTCTATTCTTACTGGTCAAATGAAGGGACCAGATAGACTATTAATTTTGTTGGCAAAGACACAAAAACCCTGCATGTTGATAACATCCTCAGAATAATGCCTTGGGTTTAGGCCTCCTGACAATAATTTGTGTTTCTGTTCCAGATTATTGAATTTGAAAATCTCCAGAGTGTTAGAGTCTTGCTTGAATGTGTACACCTATTTGGGAAATCACTTTAGTGAGAAGATTGTTAAAATGCTCTGACTTTAAAAAACCTGATTAACAATCAGAGTGTTTTTTTCAGTTTGTTTTGAAATGGTTTTGAGCTGTTAATCATTTGTCAACTCACTTTTTGGGCTCCATATGCATTTTCAGTTGATAAGCACATAGGGAAAGATCCATAACCTCATTATCAGTCATTCTCTTACTTCATTTCTGGTTGACTTAAATTCTTCATATTGAGAAATTCTTGGTACTTATGAAGATTGTTCTTGTCTTCTGTGAGTTCGGTATTGCAGCTCTTCAGGCATGACTCAAAAGCATTTTTGAAGTTTTGGGAGAATGTGAATCAATACTACAAGATTGGGGTGCCATTCATGCGGGGCTATTTCAATTTGCCAATGCCCTACCGGAAGTATGTCTTGTTCTCTTCCCCACTATGACCTTTGGGCTTCTCTCCAATATCCCATCCTTAGTAAAGCTTTTACATTGCATCTCCAATTCAGGAACCCAAAAGTTGAAGATGAAGTATACTCGAAAGTGTACATAATGAGCATGGGGACTGACAGAGTGCAGAACTGGAATGGGATAGTCCTGAGAAATTTGTTACATGTCTTTTGTACTGAATTCGGGCAAAATTGATGCTTTTAATTTACATACTTGTCATTCAGGAGAAAGTCTGCCAGTGAACTGCTCTTTCAAATGCATGTGACCAGCACATAGAACATTGTGAGGTATAGCAAATGGTCTAAAAAGTTCATAAGGATGTGGCAGCTAGAATCTCTCTTGAGTGCCAATTACGTCAGGTGATAGCCATTGGTCAGACCCAGCCAGCTGGGTCCTGCCAATGGCCATCATCTAATACATATTGTCATCAACTCAACATCAATAGAGAGAGTTATCCTGTGTTGGTTCTTGTTCCTAATTTCAAGTAATCTGTGATTGAACTGCAGAGAGCTACTGATCGCAATCGGAGATCCATTATTTGCAAAAGAAGGAGAAAGCATTGTTGAATTTCAGGAGCGATACATACAAGCTCTAAAGCAGCTATTTGACCAGTATGTGAGTCTATCTCCAGATCCAAAGCACAAATTGATAATCACCTAAGGATTTGATTGTCCCCGGCCATAAATAGGATGTGGCAATTATCTAGCTCAGAATCTTGCATACAGTTGAGTTTAGGGTTCATGCGGCCAGCCCAAAGAAAAACAGAGCAAATGCTCAATGATGGGTATCTACAAAGTGGAACAACACAGGCAGTGGGTTGTATTTAGTACTCACTGAAATGTGCCAGTACACCAAAATTCAATAAAAGGTCATCTTGTTTTTTTCCCTGAACAAATGTGCTTGCCACTGGAATAAATTCAAGGTATGCCCATAATCATCTCGACAAGCAGACAGAACAGTAACAAAACCCTAACTTGGTTATGTGAACATGCTGGAGAGTAGAGTTTGTTTTACTATCACTGCATTGAATTGTTCACATCTGTCACATTTGAATCATAACGTTTTCATACCTTTCTGATGTTTTTTGAAATCACTTGTGTTCAAACTGGTGTATAAATATTGAAACTGCTCAATCTTCCCTCGAAACTCAAACCCATTTTGCAATCTTCCAAGTGTTTGTGAATTGAACAGTTAATTTGAGAAAATATCTCAACTTGGTAGGATTTGAGTATGTATGCTCCTTAATGAATGTATGTATCCGAATAATTTATTACTTGCATGAATGTCGTGATGAGAAAAGTGTCTTTTTTTTCAAATTTGTGATGTTGCTCAAGTGGCGAGATCATCCATAGTAATATTTAGCCAAATTTGGCGATATTCAAAATATGAAAGTAGAAAAATCTTAAGCACACTCTCATGTTATAGGCAGTTGTGGCCATTTTTGGTGATTTTTTCAACCAATTTTTTATTTTTATTCCTGAAAACAGGGAATTTGTGACAATATAATTTTTTTCAAAATATTTTCACAAAATGGCTAAAGTTCGCCACAATTTTTTGTGGAAATTTCTGAATTTCCAAATTTGCCACAAAATAAATTGAGTATCTAAGTAAGCCCAAACTTAAATGTGAAAGTTCAAAAGGGGGGAAAAGGACTTGGAGATTAGTTGACCTTAATGGTGTGAATGAAAACTTTTCAGTCTTTTCTTCAAATGGGCTTTATATCTTTTTTATCGTGTTGGTATTTTGAAGGGTCATCCACCCCACACTATTTTTGGCTTAAGATCTAGTTTTTTCTATCCTAATTATGAAAATCCAAATTAGAACATGCATACTATATTGTTAATTTCTCTATATGGTTTCTTGTGTTAATTTTTGTGATTATTATTTTTACAAATTTAATTGTTTAACTTTTTCATTCTTTAGTAATTTGGCCAAGTGGTTGAATTCAAGTTGACTTTATTTGTTCTCAAATGCACTTGATTTGTTGGTTTTGTTCAATTTGTGTGGATTTTGCATTTTGAAATGTTTTTTTTGGGTAGTTTCTTTTGTCATGAGTTGATTTCAACCTATTTTTCAAGTTTTCTAAGATATTCCCATATTGTTTGTCTTCCCAATGATGTTCCCAAGTGATGCTTTGAAAGTTTCCTCAAGTCAGTATTGAAAGAAGAATTAAAATAAAACATTTTGTTTGCCAAGCAAATTTTGAATGATTGTTCACAATTTAGGGTTAGTTCTTTTTGGGAGATGGTCTCTTTCAAATCATTGAAAGAGAAGCAATGTAGTTTTTAAACTTGCCACTATGGTTTGAATTTTGAACCACCAATACGCACATGGTGTCAATCATTCATTGACCTAATCAACTCTATTGTAATCAAGTTGCATGATTACAACTTGAACCAACAATCACTTGAAAGGTTACAAATGTCACAAAACTTGAGAGACAAGTGATTATGTTTTCAAGTCCTTAAGCTCAAGTTCCATGTGGATGACTAATGCACCAAACTTTCGAAATCAATTCCAACCTTTATATCAAATAATTTGAAAATGTAATATCACATGTCTATACTTTGGCAAGAGTTTGATGCCATGTAAAGTTCAAAGATATATTGGCATTAATATTTCAAAATATGAATTTATCAAACGTAGTCCCCAAATATTTTGATTGACTATGAGTTTTAAACTCTAAACTTTCTAGCATGTTCTAACAATTTGAAATTGAATTGATTTTAGTCAAAAAAAAAAAAAAACTAAACTTGAGGCTACATATGTAGGGTAGGTGGGAAGTGAATTCTTTTGGCGTCTAAAAATCCTTTTGGTTATATATATATATATTTTATATACTAATGGAGCCATTAAATGTGCACAATAGAACTTTGACTTGTCTAACAAACCTTTTATTAAAAAATCAAAATATCTTATCAATGCAATCCACACATGCAATAATCCCTTTTTCTTTACTAAAACATTTGATGTTGGGTTTAATGGGCATCCAAATGTGGTAAGAAGTTTTATTATCTCCATATTGTACTTTTTTTGTTGATCCCAAAAAAATGGAATGAAGCTTCAAAACTAAGATTGACCAAATGCCTTTTCAACCTAAGATCACCTCATTTCAAACATGATCGAATAAGAATTTTTTAATTTTTTTCTTTTGAGTTAATTTAGTTTTGGTCCTTTCTTTTCTATGACAAGGAAGTCATGTTTTTTACCGACCAACATGAAATATCCTATGCAAAACACAAGTTATGAAATTAAATTTATTGGTTAACCCATGGCATTACTGATTCAAAAAATGTGGTAAAAAAAAGTCATTTGTTTAAAGGAAGCTTTGCCATCATTTGAATCATTAATACATGTGTCACTTTTATTCAAAGAATATTTTATTTTGAAAAAAAAGGAATTAATAACATGATTCTATCAAGGGGTAGTTACAAGCTACAGTGGATGATTTTTGACATTAGAGTTCATTTTGAAAAAAAAAATTCTAAAAGTGTGTCTCCTTTCAATGCTATCCTCTTCCCATGATAATTAAATAACTTAATTTTTCATTTTTAAAGAAAATAATAGTTTAAAAATTATGTATATCAACTAAAACATAATAGATTGAAAAACTTTAACAACAAGGTGCTTAATAAAATTCAAAAAAAAACTATTTTGTGCCTACCTAGGTATTACAATATGTTAAAAATGTACAAAATTTCAAATGACTTTTCATCCTTTCTTTGAATTAATAGTGGCAATTCCTTCAAATCTATCCACCTACACTTAGATTATTGGCAAATTTCTTGTCACTAATCCACTTATTAAACTACAACATTAGATAGAAATTAGAGGCTCCACCCCCTAAATTAATGGAAGTGGTAAGTCTACTTATCATTGGTAATTTTGAAATTATTGGGAGGTCTTTTTAAATAATTTTCCTAGGTTTTATCATCTTTGACGTTGGCTTGGTGATAATAGTGGACACCACATGTTGCAATATAACCATATCCAATATTAGGTCTAGTGAAGGAGAAGGGATACAAATTTAGCTTCATTGGGTGGGGTATGTTCACCACAATCCAATACTCTTTTTGGAGCTTGATAATTGGCTTGAATTGAAGGCTAATTTAGGGCATAATCAACATCAAAACAATGGAAAGCATGTTAATATGTGATAATTTGATGTTTATCCAAAGCCTCATGTCAACATTATATGGAACAAATGTTACTTTTAAGGTCTTCTCTAACTTCACTTTCATCAAATTCCAATGTTGTTCCCTATGCCCCATCCTTTGTTGCCAAGCTACTATTTCTAAACAAAGCATGGAATGCTCTAACAAAATATTGTTATGTTGTTGCATTTTTGGGTCACTAAATGAACCATGCAAAGCGTTCTTTTTCCAATTGGCTATATGGGCCTTCATAGTTAAGTACTATCATACCTTCCAATCCTAGGAAAAACACTCTTGAACTATAGTACAATAGTTCCCTCATGTTGCCTTCCTTCGAAAGCATGTTGCTTTCTTGCTCTTACTTTTTACTATAGCTCATATTACCTTTTGCTACAAATATTGTCATAGTCTAGAAACTTTCAACAAGCCATTATGAATGAAACTAGGAAGAAGATAATAAACAGAACAAAAAGAGTTACAATATTCTATGGAAATTTGTATTTACACTCATGGATTCAAAAAATCAATGCAAAATTTTAAACAATAGAAGTACATCCTCAAGGTCCACAACCATATATTCCTTACAGAATGAAATACAAAGTTCTCCTTCCAACTCTCTTTCCAACTCCTCCATATAGCTCTTCTTACCATGTTATATATGAGAATATCCCCCTTCTTCCTCTTCAAAAGATAAATAAGGAATTAAAGAAGGTTGCCCACCACACATGTGGGTTTCTTTATCTT
>Ga0209611_10001530_pt1 | contig 39751 bp, 28 predicted proteins | sample S1TSphgellanicum_3_FD_187693 | JGI IMG/M metagenome (GOLD analysis project Ga0209611, IMG submission 187693) | Host-associated microbial communities from peat moss isolated from Minnesota, USA - S1T2_Fc - Sphagnum magellanicum MG (SPAdes) (version 2) | ecosystem: Host-associated > Plants > Peat...
GCCAAGCAAATTGGCACGTCAAGCTTAAACTACCAAATTCTTATGTAATTTTACCTTGGGTGTTTAAATTTTTGGGATTGTAGGCAATTTATAAATGCTCCTACCATTGGGTTTCAAAACTCAACTGAAGTATGTATTGTGTTTATTATAAATATTAGGCCAATCCATAAATGCTTGGGATTTACTGTGTGCAACATGAAATTGGACAACAAAAAAAATCATGCATTATCTATAAATAAATGCATTATTTATAACTAAAATAAAAAACTAATTGCCACATGTCATAATCGTTATGAGTAAAATTGAACGATCCATATATATTGTAATTATTTAATAATAGAGTAAATACCATATTAAAAGCCACGTGTCATAATCCTAATGCTTGAATCGGACGGGTAGTATTATTAGATGTCATGAAAAAATCTTAAATCAAATATCCAATATAGCACATGGTCTTTGGGCATTAGTGGAAAATAATAACCAAAATAATTGTTGAATATTGGCACCACATACGTATACTCGTATTTTGTCATGAATTGGTATTTGTACGTTGAATAGTTTCTATCGAACCCCGTTGTCGCTTGCGACTAAGAACGATTGCAACTTGTCCAACGCGACTACACAACTTTTAGTTGTAGATGTCGCTTGCGACTAGAAAACAGTCACAAGGACTAGTCGAAAAAGTCAACTTTTCTTCTAGTGTGTTAAACTTGTCTTTTTTGGAATCTATAGGGAAAAATCAAACATTTCATAAACATCAAGCATTTGATCATAATCCAAACCTTGGCATCAAAATACACTTGGCACCTTCTTCATTCAAGACGTGTTCCAAATTTGTATTACAAAACAATAGTTGCATTAAAAACTAGAAACTATGATTTTAATTTTGCAAGAAGTGATGAGGTTGGTTATATTATATAATTGAACATGTTTTCAACTACAATTAGTCGATGTGGCATGGGTGGATAAACTTCAATTGCTTATGTGTCATATCATCTATCCTTGTTGTATGACATCAAATTGTTTAGATTAAGACAACCTAATGGATCACTTTTTGCCATGTCATCAAATCATGAAAAAATGAAATGGCTTCTTGTCCAAAAATATTTTAAACTTGTTGAATTGGATGATGCCACATAGCCGAGATGTATGCATCCATGTGTTACAAATGTTTACATCTTTACCATTAAAGTTGAGGGGTCAACTCAAATGTGGTCAACATTAGTTGAAATAAAATAGATTATAGTTGAGTTAAAGTCAAAATATTTCATTGCTAAAACCAAAAATTGGATTGTACAATTGAATATGTTATAATCATGTGCAACCATGTGAATATACAATTGCAATTAGAAAATTTGGAAGCAATTTGACTACAAAAGTTGAAAATAAATAAAATTTGATTATAGAATTAGGTGGTACATTTTGAAGTACAATTGAGTTGGTGAATGTTTATTCATAACATAATTAACAAGAAAATAACAAATAATAACAAATTATATTTTGACTTTAAGCTCATTGAACACATCTACCACTAAAACTAACAGTTAACATTCTATCTAATAATAATGTACTCATGGTTGCATAATTTGATGGTGCTTAATACATCTTCAAGGCACTCTTGGACCAAAACATTCATTTCATTTACAACAAACAAACATACATTCCCATTTAAGACCCCTTTAAACATTGTTGAATTTAATTTTTCTTCAATTGCAACACCATTTGGAAGAGATCAACATCTAGGACCCCACAAATTGTCCCTATTGCCACCATTTGTGCCTTATCATTAAGACTCAACAACAACATTTCCTTGTGTTTGCCAAACTAGCCCCCGACCAAATTTCAATGCACAAATCTAATGAACATTGGGAATTACAAAACGGACCCTAACCTTTTTAAAATTTGGCCCAATGTAATTCACTTTTACAAAACACCAATAACCACAATACATACCTTTGTCAAGGTTGGTGTTTGAAGAATCACATCAAATTTCTTTGGGCATTGTGTTGTTACCTTTTTTAACTAAGTCTCTTGCCTTTACCATAATTAGACAAGGAGCTACTTTCACTAGTTGGTTAGTCTTACCCAAACATGCACCTTGAAAAATCATACTTGAAATTTGAAAAATAGATTTAGAACTTGAAAAAGAAACTTGAAACTTGAAAACAAAAACCAAAAACTTGAACAAGGAAATTAAACCGTGCTTAAGAAATGAGAAAAAGAAAATTCAAAAGGAAAGTAATTGAACATGACCCACTTATAACCATGACTTGTATGCGTTAAATGTGATGAAACTTGATATACCTTCTCATCATTACTTATGATCACTTGCATAGAAGCCAAAAACTTAGATCATATTTAAATGTTTGAAAAAATGTTAAAATATGAATAATAAGGAAGTGTGGGGAATGGACTCTATTCAAAGAAAATTTTGCAAAAATATAAGGGAAAATAGAAGTTTGAATGCATTGAGAGATAAATGAACATAAGGAAAATGAATTCAAATTTATCAAAGATTTGTATAATTTTAAGATGGATTTACCACCTATCTAGTTGAGAAGTCAACAAATTTGCAACTATGTAAGTTCAAAAAATTATGACTTGATTTCAACTCCAATGAGTGTAATTCATAATTTGAATTTTCCATCAACATTTCCACCAATATTTCATTCATTCAATTTGGAAATCACATCTTTGAAGATGGATGGATGTTACCATAGTAGTTAAAATTTTAATTTACTTAACCAAATGATATTGACCTACCTAGATAACCTACTTTAACTACCTATTGATTAAGTTACTAACCTACAAAGGTAGCTTATCATTGCAACTTAACTACTTAACATACTTGACTAATCTATTTATCCTACCTACGTAACCTTAGCTAATAGGTAGCTAGGTAGGCTACCTATTAAGTAAGTTCTTATTAGGTACCTAGTCAAACGAGCCGAAAAACAAGTTAGACAATCGAAAATTATCAAAATTTTCAAACATATTTATGTAATGCCACTTCAATGTCATGTTGATCAAAGAAATTTGTGCTAAATGATTTATAGGAGTGTTGAAGAATTGAAAATAAAATTATTTAATTTAATAAATTGAGTTTTGGTTTTAATAAAGGAATGTTGAATTTTAACACCCCAAAATTTTAGCATGATTTGAAATTATGATCATTTTTCAAAACAAAACATAGAACTTGGTTAAGTTTTTACATTTAAAGATTTTATATTTATTTAAAAAGAGTTAACACAAGTAATGTAATTAATTGGGGGGATTTTTAATATTTTAAAGAACATGTTGCAAAAAAATTCCTTCAAAAATTCCTTTTTATGAAAAAATCAAAATGTTCAAAAAGGGCCCATTTGTGGTTGAGTACTTTGTCACCATTGCTTCATTTGATTATGATTGCACCCACCTAGAGATATATATTACAGTTAAATACTCGATAGATAGCCCACCTAACCATCATTTAAAATCCACATGCCTAGTCAAGTAGCCTTCATCATAGATTAGGTTGGCTATTTATTAGGGCTATTAGGACTAAGTAATTATTAGATAGCTATTAAGGCCAACTACCTAGGTAGCCTTAATATATAACTTGCCTAATTACTTATTATTGCTACCTATATAATTAGGCTACAAATTACCCCAATCAAGTGGTAAGAAAGTTGAACATAAACCCATCCAATGAACATTGTTAAACATAAATGTAAGCATTTTTATCCATAGATTTATTTTGAAGTCAATTGCATTATTTATTGCATTCCTTTTGATCCCATATAAATATATTACAATTAAAACAATCGACATAGTTATTTTAGAATACTAAAAATGACATTTAATAGTATCGATCAAGATGTTTTTAGATCTTTATTTGCTGAATATGACATTCTTTTAATTATAAGCATACAAATTATGATTGTAATGCAATAATTATTATAAAACCCAAAGTTGTTGTATGTAATCATGTGCTTATTAAACAATCCTTTTGTGTACCCCAACCATGAATGGACCCTAATGTTTAATTACATCTTCATGTTTCAAGCTCTATTTAAAATGTTGAATTACTAGATGAGTTGTTTGGTTTTTTGACACTTTCAAAACATGTGCAAAGATTTAGAGGGGTAGGTTTGGTTCAAACACTATAAACACATCAAGGTTGTATGGACTAGATAGAGGACTTATATTTAGTATATGAAAATATATTGAACTTTTGATTAATGAATCAAGTTGAACAAATTGCTTGTAACATAGTCAAATGTGACACCAATTTGGAAAACCATATATTTTTAAAAATATTCCTTCAAGCTTGTAAAATTCATCTTAAAAATAATGGATTCTAGATTGAATAATTGACTGATGACATTTGTTTAATAAACATTTAATAGTTTAGGAATATTTTTTCAATTTTATTATTTAAAATCATAAAGACAACCAATAGAAACCTTACATATGTATGTAATGACATGTATTATTATTATTATTATTATGGAGTAATATGTGTATGTGATAACATGTATTGTGCATATATTTAATAAAATTATTAATTTATTAAATATGACTGTTTTTTGACCAATATGTGTCAACAATTTCAACATCAATAGTTTTAAATGCTTGTTTATCATAGTTTACATGGTCTACAATGATCAATGTAATTTTGGTTATAATGAACATTATACATTGATAGGTCTCAAAACAACTTTTTAAATGTCTTTTACATGATTTTTATTTCTAAAAGCATTATTTCATTTTCCCTTTGAAACTAGTGTTAATTTTAATTGTTTGGTGCACATTAGACTATACATGATTTATGATATTAGTTTCACATGGTTATATAAGATTGTACTACAATGTTGCATTATTCACACAAGCCTAACCATAGTAGCTTATGTACATTTTGAATAAACAAGTATCAATGTACATTGAGTTTTGCAAAGCTTACAAATGAACCCTAAGCTAATATTACCACAAAAATTTGAAATAATGCATGCATGAATGTAAACATTGCTTTGAAAACATCACTAGATCAAGATTGTAAGAAATCACTACAACAAATTCCTGTAACCTAAAAGAGAGGGTGCATAACCAGACAAACAACTTGACGATCGGATATACCCCTGCCCAATCGTGTTTGCAGCGACTCTGACAACAAACAGCAAGCTTCTGATCTCTTCCTGAGTGCATCCAATACTCTCCGGCATACACTCGCGGACCCCCACTCAGATGCCACTGATGTTTACAAGAACCAACAGGTTATGATCATCAAACATGAACTTGCATCTTCATTCATACAAAGTCCAGAGAATACAAATATTTTGACTCTAATGTGCTCACCCAAAGCAAAGTCCTCGGCTACCACCTTTCTCAGCTACTCTCGCAAGCAATTCACATCTGCTCAGCTAATCGTTGGCGCAGCGAAAAAATCAACAACTAGCTTGAGCAGCAAAACCTTCCTTCCCTCTATTTGTGTATTCTGCACTTCTCTACTTAGATTTGCCTTCCTCCCTCCCAAAATTGCTCTGATCTTCTCCACTGGCTATGTTGCCGACCACCCAGAATGAGGACCCCCTTCATTGCTCCTCCTTTTTCGCACCTCCAAACCACCTCAACTCATAATTGCCGCTCCATCCCTCTCCATAACTTGGTGCTGCCTCAGCTGCGCGTGATCAACCTCCATGTTCATTCAGTAGTAGCCGCCATTCCTTCTTGTACAACATCTCACACACACCCAGAGAGATTTCCATGCACTCCTATGCAGTAGTAATGGAAAGGCCGCCACAAAAGAAACGGTAAACAACGCAGACTTAACTCCTAAGATCAAGCAGTGTTCACACTGGTGTGGCGACTTAATTTCGTGTTACATATATAACCCCTCCATTTTTGAAAAGCCGAGTCCCTTAGCCTCACTTAGTCTTGGGGAATGTGATAGATCTGGAGGTCTCGACGAGACCTCTCCCACTGACGTCCATTAGCATCTCGGACAATGCATAGCTGACTGCCCTCTTCAAAGTCAAAGTTTCCCTTCCCATCAGTATGTTCGACGAACTAGTATGGACCCTCCTAGCTTGCAGATAAAGCTCTTCTCTTTCCTGGTTTCTTCATCTTCACCATCGTCACCCCTGCAACCAGACCCTCAAATAGATGGTTACCTTTCCAAGCAGCATAAGTCTTCCTTTGCCGCTTCTGTGCTTGCTCCACATTGAGCAAAACGTTTTCGTGGATGCTTGCAATGAGCTCCATCTTCTGCAGAAATTGTGCTGCAACCACTTCAACCTCCGCACCAACATCAGTCTCAGTAGTCAAGGCGTGCAGGTAATTGTCTGCCCTGAGTCGTGGTGTCCGACCAGTTAGGATCATGAAGGGTGAAAACCTTGTACTAGCCTGGATCCCACATCGGTACCCAAACAGAATCTTAGCTAGATGGTCATCCCAACAATCCATATTACCTGGTGTTGCAGCAAGAACAGTGATGCCATGCTTGATGGTCTTAATCATGCGTTCTGCCATTCCATTGCATTGAGGCCACTAAGGTGTAATGCGCTGATGCTGGATTTCGTAATCTTTGCACATCATCTCGAATTCTGCAGCCCATTCTCCACCATTATCAGTGAGTATGAATCTGGGTACTCCATATCTGCAGATGATATCGTCCTCCAGGAACCTAGCTGCAGTCTTAGCACCATGGTCAGCAACCGCCTTTGCCTCGCACCATTTGGAATAGTGGTCTATGGCCACCAAGATGTACTTGTTTCCTGACCTGGTTTCAGGCAAAGGTCCGGCAATGTCCAATGCAACTCTATGGAATAAGTCACAAATGGGAATGCTCTTCAATTGCTCATCCCCAGAGCGGATACTACCCTTGCTCCTCACCAGCTAGCACTATTGGTAACTTCTGACCACTGCCTTAACATCTTCAGTTCAGTGATGCCAAAAATACCTTCGACGAATTTCAGCCAATGTCCGCTATTCCCCAAAATGCCCCAGATCTTCATGCATTTGACTTACTAGGGACATCCTTTCCTCTGGCTTGGGTATGAGCAACGCCTTGAAGTAAAGCCTCTGCTCCTTCCAGCAGTAATTGCTCACCCTCTTTCTGGCCCTTTTGCCTTCCTCAAGGTCCACTGAATTGGGCAGTGCACTGTTCCTCAATAATTCCAAACAGACTGCATCTTCCCAAATGTCGATGCACTTTGCATCCAATTCCTGGTCCTCCTCCTCATCAGCTTCGGTAGGATTCAATTCCTGGCTCCCAAATTCGGCTAGTTCCTGATCCTCCAAAATCAGATCTAGTTGCTGTCGTTTGTCAAAGTACAAGGGTCGCCTCCTCTTCAACATTACTTCCACACCTTCGCCCTGCACATTCTCACTTTCCCTTGCAACTTCTGTTTCATATGGCTTAGACTCCTTGGTCTGATCTTCTTCTGACACCACGTCGACCATATACAGCTACTGGTGTACACATTTCCTGTCCTTTATTATGTCGTCGGGCCATTCTTTTCCTTCACCAGACTGGATCAAGAGAGCCTCCCTTTCTCTTGTGTCGGTCGGCGAACTTCCAACATCTTGGATTTCTTCACCGAAGTCATCGTCATCCGTGGCCTGCCCCATTGGGTTCCTGCTCAAAGCATCTGCATTCGTATGCCTCAAGCCTGGTCGTTGCAGGATTTTGAAACTGAAATGCTATAGCATATCGATCCATCTGCCTCTCTTGCCATGTGCGTCTAACACCGTCGCCAACCATTCGAGCGGCTTATGGTCTGTTCGCAGAATAAAATGGTTTCTGTTAAGATACTGCCAAAAATGCATGATGCCCCAGATCAATGCATAACACTCCCCTTCCATGGGGTGAAATTTCCTCTGTGCCATCGTCAGACCTTTGCTAGCATACGCCACCACTTTCTCAAACCTACCTTCCTTCTGTGACAGGACGGCACCAACACCCTTGGTTGACCAATCCACATCGAGACAGAATGGCCTCTGGAAGTCTAGGCATATCAGTATGGGAGCATCAACAAGTGCTCTCTTCAAAGAATCAAACGCCTGCTGGCAGTCCCGATTCCATACAAATGTAACATCTTTCTTCGTTAATTTGAACAATGGACCAGCCAACCTTGAGTACCCTCGTACATACTTCCGATAGTACCCTGTCGGTCCCATAAAAGACCTGACACTAGTGACCGTTGTCGGCTCTGGAACGCGCAACACCGCGTCAACCTTCTTGGGATCTGGCTTCGCACCCTCCTTATTGACCACATAGCCCAGGAACACGATGCTCTCAGCAGCGAAACATCACTTGCCTGGGTTCAACTTCAAATTCACTTCCCTGAGCTTGGATAGCACAGCTTCCAAGTGTAGCAGATGATCCTCCCAATTCTCGTTGTGGACATTGAGATCATCCACAAACACCTTTAGAAACTTGTCTCCCAACTCCTTGAAAACTAGCGACATTGTTCTCGTGAAAGTGCTAGTCGCATTCTTGAGACCGAAAGGCATAACCGTCCAGTCATACAGCCCAGTCTTGGTGATCAATGTCGTCTTCCTCACATCTTCGGGAGCCATTCGAATTTGCCAGAATCCTGACTGCAAATCCAATGCAATAAACCAAGCTGATTTCCCCAGCTGGGAAATCACATCATCGACAAGAGGCATGGGGAATGAATCGCGCCGTGTCTGCAAGTTGAGTGGCCGGTAGTCTCCATAAAATCACCTACTCCCGTCCTTCTTCACTGGCAGGGTCACGCGGCAGGCGTACTCAGAGTCACTCGGCTTCATCTTGCCTAACTCCACCAACACATCAATCTATCTCTTTACCTCTGCCTCCTTTCAGTATGACAATTGACCAGGAGCTACCTTGCAAGGTGGAAATCCCTGTGTGTCTATGGAGTGCTCTCCGACAGTACAACAGCCTAAACTCCCCTTTGTTCCAAGCAAACACATCCTGAAATCGCTCTAATAATCCCCAGAACTGTTGTCCCCTTCCCTCATCCAGGTGCTGATCAACTCGAATCTTTTGGCAAATCTCTTCCCACTTCGAACTTGCCTTACTGTCTTCAGACAATGTCAACCATTCCTTGAAGCTGTTGTAAGAGTTAGCAATGTTCATTTGCTGGACTTGTAGTAGCACTGGTACTTCTGCGCAAGTTGCGGCTCCAGGGAAAGCCTGCTTCCCTTGCTCTGCATCAGAAACCCACCTAATCCAATCGGCATAATCATCAGCATCTGTGACTTCCTCTTTCATGAAGTCGTCGGCTTGCTCTTGTAACGTCAGCTACAGCATCTGCTGTGGTCCTTCCAACAATACCAAATCCTCAAGCTCGATGTTTCCGAACTTAGATTTGTCATCAACTGAGTCCACTAGTTGAATCCCGCCTTCACGATCCTTGTCTGTGTCAGAGTCGGAATCTGATACCATCGCATCCATTCGTCCTGTTGCAATGTGTTCACATAAGGATGGCTCTTTGACAATAGTCTCCAATTTTCCATCAAGACGTGTGTTTCCCAAGGCGGCAACAACCTCCTGCATCAGAGTTTCCGAATTCATCTTATGCAGCATGTTGACCGTGGTCAGTGGCAATACTTCTACCCTGGTACCGGGCCCTCGCCTCACTTGGATCAACCCCTGCTCCACATCGACAACTATTCCAATTTTGATCAGAAGATCGAGCCCAAGCAGCACGTCATAGCTATCCGTGTCCACCACCATGAAAGTCATGGTGCATTGCACACCTCCGACCTTGATCGGTACTTCATCGATCCGACCAAGCGCCTGCGTAACTACTCCTAACACGGTCTTGTAGGTTTCGGAACCAGAGACCATATGCATCAGTCCTAGTTCCCGAACTACTGCAGCCGCCATGACAGACATGGATGCTCCAGTGTTTACAAGTCCCTCCACTAGATAGTTATTCACTTCCACCGACAAGTGGAGTGTCTTACTCTTATGCGTTTTGTTGATGCAAATTCGTCTAAGCGTTGGAGCTGCTGAAACCATAGACACCTGATTGTTCACAGCTTCTACATCCTTCTTCTTTCTCGCCACTTTTACTAAATTTTCTAGGTGTTCTAATTCTCCTGGAATCATTAGCACTGTTTCCATGGGTGTCATCAAAACCTTTCCTTTGATGAAATGGGATAGAATTTTCGACCTGACAGAATTCTCCCGATTCATCCCTGTGTTTTCTCCTTCAGCCTCGGAAGATGGCCCGGCACTTGCCGGTGCCACTTCGACAAGCATTCTCCTCCTAGGTACCCGAGTGTATGAGAATACATTCTCATTTCCACACAACTTGTTGAGTTGCTGCAGAGTCGCTTCCTCGTCATTCAGTAATACTTCCAAGAAGTTTGCTGCTCCAGAATGTGGCTTCCCATCTTTGGGCTTCTTCCAACACCTGTCCTCTGAGCGTCCCAAACCTGAACAAAAGGAGCACTTTATCCCACAATTTTCTGTCCTATGAGACATTCCACATTTGGCGCATTTCGGCCGTGGTTCATTCAATCTCGGACATACAGTGGCTATATGGTCTCCTCCCTTACAGATCTGGCACCCTCCAAACATGGTGGCAGAGGATGATGTGACAGGATTTGGCACATTCCCTTTCAAGAAATTAATGAGTGTATTGTTTAAAGTAGTAAGCTGCTTCTCCATCATCGTCTCTGCAACTCCCTCTTCTTGCTCCTCCTTTAGTGGTTCGAATGGAGTTTCTCCAAGCTCACCCAGTACTCTCTCGAGCTCTGTGGCAGCACCCACCAGCTCTTCAATGTCAACGAACGTCCTAACTACACATAGTTTCCGAATTTCAGGCCTCAACCTACCCAAAAACCGCCTCCTCTGTTCGGCGTCTGGTATCCTTCCCTTCTAGAACAGTTTATCTAGCCGCTCAAAATATTTTTGAACCCTCTGCTTGGGTTTTTGCTTGATGGCATCGAGCCTCATTCGGATGTCATCAGCATCCACATTCCCATACTTCTACACTATCAGCATCCTCAATTTCGGCCAATCGGCTGGTGTTGGCTGTAGTCTTTTGAACCACTCCTTGGCTCGACCCCGGAAGTTCAACTTAGCGATCTTGAAAAGTTTGTCAGCGTTGAGATCGCGCACTTCGACCGCCATCGTGAGTCGCTTTGCCCAATCATTGACATCTTCATGATCTCGTCCCCAGAATAACTCATCCATTCCCTGGGGACTAGTCATCTTGCAAGTACTTAGCAACAAATCAAAATTGCAACATTGTCTATAGAACACGGTCTTCAAATCACAATCAAGTGTCCACAGAAGCAACCAGCTTCTCAGTCTCTGTAGCTCATCTTTGATTCTTGAAAAAGAACAAAACTTTATCTGAGCTACTGATCAAACTCAAACTGAACTCCTTCCGCGACTGGTGTCAGAGGTGCAAAATTAGAAGTAATAGTGGAAATTTTTTACTCATCTGTCGATTCCTGTTGGAATTGCCATTCTCCCTCCTGATTTCGCCATATCCTCCAGCTCATAAGGCGAGATCTAAATCCGCCATGCTCCACCTTGAGTAGATGATCGCCCTCCTGAAACAGATCTTCCACACCAGGAATGTACAACCTAACAAAATGATTAGGCGACACAGCAATCTTAGGTATCCAAATGTCTCCTAGCCTCGATATACCACGCTGTCTCTCAGCAAACAAAGGAGTTACCCTATGCAAGATAGGAGGTGAAGTAGAATTGCGTCTATAACTGTGAGATGGACACCCATCCGTCTACTCCATTTCTTACCCTTAACCAAACCTCAGCTCGTGTACGAAAGCCACTATGAACTACCTCTACTGCTACGTCTCCGACTCGAGCGACTTCTGGATCTATCCCTACAAGTGTTATCACCCCAAAACCCAGGAAGCGCAGAATCACAGCTCCTCTCTATGGTCCACCCTGAGTAGTGAAATAATCAAACCTATTAACAATTCGTTGTTCACGAATGTCTTGAGTTAGTTCTTTTGCTCCTACCTCATCTGCTCCAGATGAAGACATGATACATTCTACCTAAACTTCTATAGGTTCTACCGAAACTATCGAACTTGTTCTGATACCAAAAGAGAGGGTGCATAACCAGACAAACAACTTGACGATCGGATATACCCCTGCCCAATCGTGTTTGCAGCGACTCTAACAACAAACATCAAGCTTCTGATCTCTTCCCGAGCACATCCAATATTCTACGGCATACACTCGCGGACCCCCACTCAGATGCCACTGATGTTTACAAGAACCAATAGGTTATGATCATCAAACATGAGCTTGCATCTTCATTCATACAAAGTCCAGAAAATACAAGTATTTTGACTTTAATGCGCTCACCCAAAGCAAAGTCCTCGGCTACCACCTTTCTCACCTACTCTCGCAAGCAGTTCACATCTACTCAGCTAATCGTTGGCGCAACGGAAAAATCAACAACTAGCCTGAGCTGCAAAACCTTCCCTCCCTCTATCTGTGTATTTTGCACTTCTCTACCCAGATCTGCCTTCCTCCCTCCCAAAATTGCTCTGATTTTCTCCATTGGCTATGCTGCCGACCACCGAGAATGAGGACCCCCTTCATCGCTCCTCCTTTTTCGCACCTCCAAACCGCCTCAACTCATAATTGTCGCTCCATCCCTCTCCATAACTCGGCGTCGCCTCAGCCGCGCGCGATCAACCTCCATGCTCATTCAGTAGTAGCCGCCATTCCTTCCTGTACAACATCTCACACACGCCCAGAGAGATTTCCATGCACTCCTATGCAGTAGTAATGGAAAGGCAGCAGCCACAAAAGAAATGGCAAACAACGCAGACTTAACTCCTAAGATCAGGCAATGTTCACACTGGTGTGGCGACTTAGTTTCATGTTACATTCCTACTTTAAACAACAACATTGTCCAAGTCCAAAAGTGGAATACAATCCAATTAGTATATAACCTATAACAATATGTACCATCTATGATCATGACCCAAAGAACATACAAAATTCAAACAAGTTTCATATCTTCCTTTCTTTACATAGAGGATGGCTTGTGTATGAACATGAAACCTAAGCTTTGAGCTTTGAGCTTGGAACTTAAAGTTTAATGTGATTTTAATCCACCTACATGGATGAATATGTCCATAGATGAATGATTTCACATGGATGGATTTTATTTATGATTTGGAATAAATAAATAAATTATTGAATGAAATCCATCCATGATTGGAATATAAATTAATTAAATTTTATTTATTTCCATCCTCATTTGTTGTCCAAATATTAATATTTCAACTTGAATGTCATTTAATAATGATGGATAATGAAATTGTAATAGTAGGGGAAAATATGACGGTGGGACCAAAACAATTTAAAAATTTTTGTGTAAGAAATTATTTTCATGAACAATGTTAAGCAATTCAAGAAATATTATCATGGAATGAGTGTCAAACCCTCCCCCCCGTGGGCCCAATTGTTGTCAACAACATTATATATTTATTTCATGGAAAAATGGGGTGCCTTGAAAACAAATAATTATTTAAAAAACCCCATTGTCATCTATGATGATAGTAGATTGTTTGAAATTTTTTGATTAAGGTGCCTAAAACTATATTTTAATTTATATAAAAAATTCATTATTACTAATGACATTACATAATTAAAAAATTATCTAAAACATTCAAAATGAATTGTTGTCAACAACATTGGATAGATTTGAAGAAAGTCATGGCACCTTTGATGAAGAATGAAAAAAAAACCCCCATTATTGCCAATGATAATTATATGTAGGTTTTACAGAAGTTGTGGCACCTTTAGAAGAGGGGGAGGGAAAAATCTAGTGTTGTTGACGACATTAAGTCAGTTTGCCCAAAAAATAAAATAAAATAAACATAAATTTTTTAATTCAAAAATTAAAAAAACAACAATGACCATGGGTGGATGTTAGCATAGTATTGGTAACATAGTTAAAACATTTTTAAAACAATGACATTTTAAACCATAGCCATGAATTAATACATTTATAATGGGATTTACATTTTATTTTTCAACAAATGTCATATTGTATATAATTAGATTGTGTTTCATGAAGTTCTACTTAATTAAAATTATGGGAAAAAAAATGTCCATAAAAGTTTAATGATAAAATAAAACATTCAATTGTAATTTTGATGGAAGTTCTATTTAATAAAAACATGTACTAAATGTAATTTTTTTCATCCATATACATTAGATGAATGAAAAAATAATTCATCCATAATGAAGATGAATGCTTACATTTAGCCCCATGTTTGCTTCTAGGTTTAATACTACAACATTCATTTTGTAGTTAAATTCTTGGGTTTTACTTGCATGTGTATAGAGGAAAAAACATTTTATCATCCGAAGTTCCAACTTTAGGCTCTAGGTTCAAGCTTTAGGCTCATGAAGTAGCTTGCCTCTCTTTACATTCTAGGGAGCTTTTGCATTATTCACTTGTACTTGAGGGGGTTCCTCATTGTGATTTGGATATTGCAATTTAGTTCTCCCTTGGAATACCTTAACATGGTAGAATGGCACCAATTTGGTATAAAGTCCCCATGGAATTTGTATTTTAGATTTTCAAAAACAACTTCAAAACCCACATTCACATATATATTATCTTAAAGGTGAACATTTAAGCCCATTTTAATTTGACACAAAAAAAACTATGTTATATGTCATCAAATTATGTGTATCATTTATGTTACTCCCGAAAGCCCTTAGAAACTTCAAAAACCAACATTAATAATCAAGTAATTATGTGGGAGAAACCTTTTTCAAAATAGGTCCAAGATTGAAAGTGTCATATTCTTTCACTTCCTTTTGTATTTTGGTCTTCTTGTTAGGAGATGTGGATACTTCCACTTCAAGCTTCTAACCATCAAAATACATCTCCAACCATTTAAAAAAATAACCATGGGCTTTCTTGGTTGGTCTTCCACTATCAACACACATTTGAATGGATTTTGCAGATAACATATTAACTTCCATCACATCCTCCCACTACTACAAAATGTGGGTGTAGCTCACTAATCCCCATTCACTATACCAATGAATTCATTAGTTAATTTCCAATTAGTTTCCATTTAACAAGACAAGGGAATTCACACAAAATCTAGTGAAATCACTTGGTGTACAGGGACATATTTTGTTATATTATTTTCCCTTTTCGACCTTAGATCCTCCCATCACCTTCGATTCTACAATTGTTAATTAATAGCCCATTTGCTATAGCAATAGTCAAAGATGGATTGATTCCCTACAACATGTACATTTATAAAGTGTTGCATCAAATGTCACATGCATTAGTCAAGTGTGTATGTAGGTACAAGTTGTGAAAACAAACTATGATTTCATCCTTTAAATTATTGTATACATATTGTTAGTTGTGACCTACCATGCAACTAATTTGGTCACCTTAACAACAAATGATGTGTTGCCACATGGCAACATATTTTAATATTAATTGTTTGAATTTCATCTTGAAAAAATTCACATCATCCATTTTGTATGGTTTTAATATATTACACATGATAAAATAAATTTTTGTCATGTGGTTAATTTTGTCCATTTATTTTTAATGTTAATTATTTGGTGACATGTGGCATGTTTAAACCCTATTTAATATTTAGTATGTTTATTTAATTAATTAGTTTTGGATTGTTTAATTTAAGGTCAATAGGATGTCAACACATGGATAATTAAAGAGGGTCTAAGCTTAAGGAGGTAATTAAGTAGGCTTAAGCTAATCAATTAAGTTTAAAATAAAACCTATCTTATTTTGGGTTATAGCCTTTAAGGTTGAGCCTCTTTCATTAGTTCATCCCTTGAATGACACTTGCATTTTGAAGGCTTCTAATGCACTTATTTATACAATATATATGAAAACAATGGAAGGCAAAGGATATGGGTTAAACATTTTAGTTACAAATGTCACCAACTTAGTTGCAATTTATTTATAACTACTTCGTACTACCCATGTTATGTTAACCTAGTTTACCTATCAATTATTATAAATAATAAAATTTCATATGTAGTAATAAAATATAATTATTTTAAATTATTTTAAAATGGTATTAATAATATGAATAATAATCTTAGTAGGTATGGTATTCTTTTCATAAGAAGATTAATAAAAATATTTATTTTATTATTCTAGCTAGTGGCTTTCTAATTTGCCATTATAATTATTTTTACTATCTCACTTATTATATATAATTACTATTAACTATAAGAATCAATATTTCATAATAATGATAATGATAATAATAATTTTAGTAGACATAATATAAATTTATTAATAATTACTGTAATAATGTCAAATATCAATTTTCAAACTCAAATAAAATTTTTCAAATTTCAAATATCAATTTTTGAATTCAAATGCCATTTTTTGAAATTCAAATATACATGTAAATCACCCCATAATATGTCTAGGAGTGTGATTAACTTGGTGATTATTATGATTCATGGAACATATTAGCCTCTTCATGGATGAAAAAAGTCTTAAAAACTATTCAACCCATATGATGAAGTTTTCAATAATCACAACATAGTTGTAAAAATGACCAAAATAGTTGAAATTTGATCTTATAGTTGCAAACACTTTTAAAGTTATTCACAAACGATTACAAGTCCCATATAGTCACAAATGGAATGGTTACATTTTGGTTAAATTTTAATAGTGGTGGGCATGTTGACTTGTAATTTGTCAAAAATAGTTCACAAAATTTGGTTGTAATAATTTGAAAAAAAAGGTTCCTACTTGTACACTACCACATTTGATGACTATGTGTGATCTTTAAAACAAAACTACTAGTATAAGGAATATTTGAAGGGTGGTAAATCCAAACAATGATTGGGATCACAAACTTACCATGATTCATAGGTTCATACAAATTTTGTGCGAAAATCGTTTTTCATAAGTTCGTACAAAAGTTGTATGAATTTTTGTGTTTTTATAATGTGAACGATATTTTTATGTATACAATATCTTAAACATTCAAATAGATGAGACATTGTTTTTGAATGACATATGTGAATGTTCTTGTTTAATACACAAAAATTTCATAGTTTTATGCAAAATTACATCACGATAATTGCACAAATTTAGTTAAAATCTAAATCGTACATATTTCACATCAAGACATCACAAGTAGAAAAGACACATCATATATATATATATTTATTTATTTTTATATTTTTTTCATGCGATTTTTATGCTTTGAAGCACATGAATTTTGCACATACATATTGTTTTATACTGTTTGCACTCATTTTATTGAAATTTTGTGAAATTGAATGTTGATGGGAGATTCATCCACTATGGACATGATAACCATGCTTCGAACTTTCCTACAAAATGTGGTATAGGTATCTTGACAATTAGACCAATTTGTTTTATGCTAAATAAATGTAGTTATATATGATAAGTTGGTGCAAGCTATAAGTAATTTCTTTGAGGACATGGCAACATTTTTCCATTGAAGGGATTGGCAATTGGAAATCCATAGTTGGCTAGTTTAACGGACCTACACCTTCCACATGCAAAGCTTATGGATGTGGAGAACGTCATAGGGATTGCACAACTAATTTGCTATTTTCAACACCCATTTAAAACAAAAATGGCGATGATGAATGACATGTTGTGTGCATTAACTAATAAATAATTATTAGATTACAATGTGTTGTTATAGGATCAAACCCATTTACTTGATTGACTTTTGATGGATGGCTTTGGCACGATAGGAAACCTTTCTTTTATGTTTGACCATCCCATGTGTGGGTCTTAGGTCCATGTTAGTCTTGTTATGAAATTTGATTGTCTTTATTAATTATGCCAATTTAAAGTTCTACTATTCAACACCAATGTCAATGATTATTTGGCGAAAGTATAAACTTAATGAAGGTGCAAGCCATGCATTTCCACCTAGTAATGTAGTAGTTCATACAACAGGGTTTTCCATTGTACCCCATAAACTCATAAACCTTAGTCAATTCTCTAAGTAGGTAACCACATTATTGGGTTAACTAATCATCATTTAACAAGGTTTTTGTAATGGGTACATCTAGTCATTTGTGTTGGTAAAAGTCTATTACGTCCTAAATCTTCTAGATGTTATGCAACATAGTGGTTTTACCAATTCCTTCCTTCAGAACATTAATTATTTGTTATTGGGAAAACCTTAAATTTTATGTCTATTGGATGGTACGCAACAAAATGGTTGTGAAATCCCATTGCATCCAACAAAAAGCAAGGGATGTAGTTGTATGAAAGCCTAGGATTTCCCTAAAGACTAGATGGGTATTTATACTTTTATGCATGAAGTCAAAGTAAACTCATGGTAGCTTGTAACTACGAATTTACGAGGAATTGGTTGTATTTCTCTCTTGAAATTGGAAATGATGTTGTCTAGATTAGAGTATCCTAAAGCTAATTTGCCATCTTTGGTTATAGAGAGCATAAGCCACATGGCATGGAGTGTTGTTGGGATTTGCGTGGTGTTTGACAAGTTGTTGATCAAATTTGGATATTGCATGTGGTGTATGGCAATGGGATTGGGAAATCTTGTTACTTGGTGTGTTAGACAATGGTGCAAATTAAGATGCAATTTATTGTTGTGTTGTTTCAACAAGTTTTGTTGTTCACCCATCCACAAAACTTGCAAGCCTAGAAAGAAATGGAATTTGTTGCATGTTGAAGATAATGTGACATGGCCTATGGAAAGTGTAGGAATAGGCAATGGACCACCTTAGTGTGGTTGCAACTTACTTCTAAAATTGTTTCATAGAATTGGTGGAATTAACTAGAGTTTCTTAAACCTATGTGTTATTACATGGTTGTGGGTAGTTATACTCTTAGACCATTATTCATTGCAAATTCAAAGACCGTATGGAATTTTCCAACAAGTTATTAAATGATTTATTGAATGACATCAGTTGTTACAATATTTGTGTTTATAATTATTCATCGAGTGTTTATGATCTACCCTAAACCTATCTAGAGAGGCAATTAAAAAAGATGACTTTGGCAAGACACTTGCATATAAACAACTTGGGTACCACTTGTAAAAGGAGATACTAATGGCAACATGCTTTAACACATACGATGGTAGGTGAAGGACCAATTGAAGCAAACAATTTTTTGTTTACATCAAAAGCACTAGGCCTAAATCCACATACCAACACTAATCAAATTAGTCTAGAATGAATTGGAAGTTTGCATCCAATTCATGTAATCATTATTATGACTATTTTGTAAATTTTAAAACAACTTATTATAACAATAAACAAAGTGGAAGACCATACCCTTAAGCACCATGTTCAAATGATTCAAATTCACCTTATTTTGGATGAAAAAAAAATTCAATGTTGAGTATGTATTGAATTCAATTCACAATTCATTCCAATTTTGCTTAAGAGGCCAAAAAGGAAGATTCCCACCAAATACTAAGTACTATATTCATATCTATGCCAAATAATAAGTATTGCAATACATTTTTAGGTTCAGCACAATTGTTTTACTTTTTTGAAATTCATTTCAGTAGTAAATACATCATTAATGGATTTTAACAATTAATATTGACCATTTGTGATCTTTTATCCAAATTTTTTGGTTGCCAATCATGCATAAGATTACTTTACGACTTTGGATATAATGACAAAAAAATTTAGATTTTTTTTTTATTCCTCTTATATTCTTGCAACATGGTCTAAATATGTTGACTTTAGAAAAAAAAAGTTCATGAGGTGAATTAAGCAAATAATGGTCTTTTATTGCATCCTCATTTCCATTAATCCATTTTCCATGTGGCAAGAATTGGACCAACCCAAAAAAACATGTCAATTTTGGTCCTATGGTTGATGTCCAAACTACACATTTGATCATCAATGACAAGTACAATAGGTTATTGACAAAGACCACACTGAATTATATTATATTATATATGATTATTTGAACATGGTTTAAATTCCCAACAAGATTGTATATGTTTTTAAATTTGGAAAAGGATTTTGTGGTTGTTTTAACTTTTGTCATCATTTTTTCCACAATTGAAATACCTTTTTTACTAGTTCAAGTATTAAAGGATGGTGTTTCTATTGTCCTCATGATTTAAATTATTTTTTTCACTGCCCTTAAATCACCAGGGATAAATATGAATGGTCTCTTCCAAATCCATCAAATGCAAAATTGCAATTAATTTCAATAGGTTAATCTAGCACCAACAACATTTTAAAAATCCATATATTTTGCAAACATGGCTAGATATGTGCATCCATCTTAGTTTTACAATTGTGAGGCTTGAAGAAAGGAATCAAAGCTTTTTAGATTTGAGTTTTTTATTTCTTCTACAAAATGTCAAGAGGAAATCTTAGTTATTCTTGTCGCATCCCCTTAGACTTGGATGTTAATGGGTAGAAATCTTTAGACTAATTAGTTCCATAAGCCTCTTAGTGACTATTAATTATTAGCTGTAAACTTACTATCCTTTACCCAAGGGGCGTTCAACTAGTGAGATTAGGTAGCTTAGGTTAGTGAGTGGTTGGGGGCAATCCACCCAATCATTTAGGAGATTTCCAAGAAGGGATTAAGATAAAGGAGTCAGTGTGGGCCTTGTGTGTGGTATGCGGGGAAGGGGGATAGAGGAAGTGGGAGAAGATGAAGGGATTCATTAGAGAGTTGTGTGGGATATGGAGAACTTTCTTTGGAAAATGATGGGAGGAATGGAAAAAGATGTATATACTTGGTATGTGATTTTAGTGGACAAAGGTTGAAGGACTCGAGTTTCTTGTGTTGCATTATTATTGTACTAAATGTGGAAGGTACAATAGGGTATGTTATACAAGTAGGATATTTTTTGGAATTGGCATCTCTGCACATTTTCTAGGATAGAGAGTAATGGGGCTAACCATGGGTAGCCTCTAGATCATCAAGTTACTAGTTGCCGTAAAAAGGTATCAACTAGTCCTTGGTGGCGGGAATCAAAGAGGGAATATACTAGCAAGTTGCCCCTTGCATGCTAAAAATTATTGTTGTAGGCATAGGTAGGAGCTTAGAGGGAAAACAATTAGTTCTAGAAGGTACAAAGCAAAGGAGGACTTCTTGAAGGTTATAGGTGTATAGGCAGAACTACCAAAAAATTATCAAGTATGGGGAAAGAGGGACAATATTGATAAAAAGGTTTGCAAACCCCTTAAGTAATATCCTAGGGTGTTGAAGGTATTATAAAATGAGGGAGAGTAACTACTCCCAAGTTCTTTCCCCCTTTTTCATATTGTTCCCTTCCCTATGTTCTATTTCCTATTCCCTAGTGGATATTATTTATAGGAAAGTAAGTTCGGTCATGGATAACAAACCCTTATCTTCCTTATTCTTAGTATGACCTCTTACTTCCTACTTGAGTACTTGTAATAAAATAAGATAGAGAGGGTAGTTATTTATGTGGAGTAATAAGGTGTCAACCTTGTCCCTTGGTCTTATAGAATATGGTAATGATTGGGGGCCGCAATTTCTGCTCATAACATTGGACTGCAAGATTTATGGGACAACAATAAAGATGTTTATACCAAATTTTTTGAACAAATTATGGCAACCTCCCTGAAACAATATGTGGCTAAGGTGCCCAACCAATCAAAATTTTAGAGCATGGTTTCATAGGTAATGTGACTACCTACTAAAGCAAAAGAAAAGTCATTGACACAATCTTGGAAAGGAAATGGCATGTAAATGTGATTGATCTAGAGGTGGATGCATACAAATCACTTGTACTTGTGTATGGTTATCACAAGCATGAAAATAACTTACTTTTTCAAATCCCATCTTGGACCTAAACTCCTTGAATAAATAGGATTCCTAACGAGAAAGTCTCCATTCTTGAATACTTTTTGATAATGTAGGCATATATTTAGACTCCAAAAGTTGAATGGAAAAATTAATGACAATGGCAGAATATAGTTTCTATGCCTCCACCTCCAACTACAATATGCTAAATGTTAGTTTACAATTGCTTCAAAGAAAATAAATTTAGAGCCTCGGATGGGTAAACATTTACTTGAGACCAGAAAGTCGCCTTGTGAAGCCACTTATCAAAAGTTCCATCCAAGAATCCATGTTTTGGAAATTTTGTTGCTTTTTCAACACATCAAATTGGTTCCAAAATTTCAACCAAGATACCTTTTGCTCATTTGTGACCAGTGCAAAAGCTAACATATCTAGCTTCTTGGTAAGCATTCTGGGCTCCGAATTCATATCGGAGTGGACTTAAATTTGTTTTAGGAACTCAAGACTAAGAACATGGTCACAATTTAACAAATGATTCGAGAAGGCAGAGGTATGATCCTTTCAAACCTGATCCATCACCTTGTCCATAAGTGCTTAAAGTTTGGAAGGTGACTTCAAATTCTCATTCGGAACTTCCTCATAATAAAGTTTTATTGTGACATTCCCTATAGTTGAAAGTTCACGTTGCACCAAGAAGAAAAGATTTTTGTAAATCACATGTCTCAATCAAGAAAATTGACAAATTCAAATGGAAAGATTAGGCAAGAATCAAACCTTGTACATATAGTTAAAATAACTTTCTTTTGTCGAAGAGTAGGGTAGTCTTGTCCTTGGGTGGTATCACTAGAAATGTCACACCATGATTTTCTTGGACACATCAAACTTTGAAAAATCATAAGAAACATTTAAATGAACATTTTCATAAAAAATATTTTCTAAATACATTTATTAGGTTCAATAGATTTTGAAATCTCAATAATATAAAAAATATTGTGTATTTTGATGTTCTTAATCATTGCATTTAAAATTTGTTTTAAGAATGTAACACCTATTTTTTCCCTTGAACTTTTTGGTCATGAACACAAATTTGAAATATCATTTATTAATTTTCTTATGATTTAAAAAAAATTAATTTGGAAGTTGTTTTTATTTGAAAATTAATTGATTAAATATGATTTAATTATAAATTTCCAAAATTGAAGTTGTCGATTTTTTAAGGGGCCATTTTAATTAGGAATATATATTTTTTAAATTCCCAAATAAACTTCAAGCCATATATTAGAACATGCAATTGATAAACATGAAAAAATAATTATTTATAATTATGAAATAAAAAACAAAAAAGGCTTGAAAAAATGATTTGGTTGCTTTTGGTTCCTTCACCATTCATTGAAGTGGTTCTTAGTGGTACCACCCAAAGATGGGTTCACCTAGTACCAGGTCTTCCTTGACTTGTTCTCACATTTCTTGTAGACATTAAAAATGATCACATTTTTGAATTAGACCAATGGAATCATGTTGATGCTCTGGATCTAAAAGAAATCATGCACTAGACTAGGCTTCACATGATCAAATTTGACAAACTTGGGGGGTTAAAACAAAATTGACACAAAACTTCAACTTTAATGCACAAAACAAGAAACTGAATGAAAACAAAATAATAGCAAAAAAAGACTAGAACTTTGAAATCCATAATGTTTAATTTGAATCTTACTTGTTCATGTCTATCATTGTAATGATGAGGTGGATGAGGCCCTTTCTTGTATCCAACATGATGGAATCCACTGTAATGTGCCAAGAGAGGTCATATGGGTGAACTCTACAGACATAAAACATCCAAGCTTATAGCTGATGGTTGTTGTCCCACACATAGAACATTCTCCCACTGAACCTCTATAGATCTTCATTCATGTTTAATGCTTCCTCAAATGATGCATTCATAACCTTCCAATGATCATCCCACTCATGGATGTGATCTACAACAAATGCCTCCTCCCCTTGCCAATTTGTGGGAAAGACATAGAAAACTTTATCTCCTTATTAATAGCCCATTTGGAATGCTTGTTCCATCTTGAGCACATTGATCTTAAAGGTTGGCCTCACAACTAACATGGATATCATGTGGCAAAATGGTATGTTCATCCGAGCCTTGGCTTTGGGATGAATCTTATGCCTTTCCAACACCTCAACTATCTTCACCTTATTCTCCACCTAGACTTGGAGGATTTCCTTGTCTCCAATTGTTTTGACTACTTCCAATTGCATAGAAGTCAAGCCAATCTCTTGAGTAGACAAGGTCATGATGGTTACATTAGAAACAATTCACAAGAATAAACAAGAGAGGAACAATTTGTAAATATTATTTCAAAAGAAAAATTGGATAACAAGTACATGTGTAGAGGTGGCTTTCAACACAAATTGAAATTCATGGACATCCATATCTATGCCTTGTTGTGAATTAAAGCTTTACACCTATGAAACAAGTGGGGACAAAATTAACTTGAAAAATACAAAAAAATTATAAAACATGAATATCATGAAGAGTTGTGAAAAGTGAAAATACCTCTTCATAATTCTTTTCTAGCAACCTTTATTCAATCAACTTAACACCTTCCAAAGGTGGAAAAACCTATAGGAGGGTGAAAGCACAATTAAGTGGATTGTTTGGATTGTAAAATCATATCAAACATTAAAATTTTCAATTTTCATTATCCATGTTGCAATAGACTTTAGTGTGAATCTTATTAAAAATTATGGATGAGTTTTAAGAAAAGAATGGACTCATTGTGGACTTTTGAAATGATGACATTATGTTTGTCACACACAAAAAATGAAAATTGTGGATTCAAAAAATATGTCATAGTAATATCAAAATTAAAATTAAAATAGGCCACCATAAAATGAATAATTTAATTATATGATGCATTGAAATTTTTCCAAAATAATTTTTTCATATTCAAAATTCAACTCATCATGATTTCTGTCATTTTTTACAATTGCTATTCCACTTGACATTGAAATCTTTAAATTTTTCTTTAAATTTCTTGATCATTCACATGTTTAAGGATATTTATAGGGTTTTTATTAATATTTGTGACCAAAACCATAAGGGATAATTATAGGATTTATAGTTTGATAATTATTTTAAATGCAAGAATTGTAGCTAGTGTAAGATGTGGATTTTTCAAAATGTCAAACATGAGCCACCTAACCATGCTTTTACCCAAGAGATAATTAAATGAGAAAAAATTAAAATACATAATTTGAAAATTAAATGTGAAAAAGAAATAGTCAAAAATACCTCTATAGATGGACTCCATGTTTCGACAGAGGTTTGTAAAATAAAGAAATAAGGGAAAGAAAGTTAAATAAGAATAAAAAATTGCATTGAAGAAACCGATTTGAAGAAATTTTTGCACTTTTGAAAGTTCGAAACTTGAGAGTTCTTGTTTTTAGGAGAGCTTAATATAATTTTTTTGTTCAGCTTCCAACTTTTAGTGCCAAAAGTTGGAGGCCAAGCAAAAAACTTTTATGCTCGACCTCTTATGGAGCCTTCAAGCAAAAAGTTCAAGAGCTCCATGAAAGGTTGAACTAAAAATGTTTTGTTCAACCTCTAACTTTTGGCGTCGAAAGTTGGAGGCCAAGTAAATTTTTTTTGCCTCAACCTCTAATGGAGCCTTTGACCATGAAGTTTGGGAGCTCCATGAAAGGTTGAACTAAAAATGTTTTGTTTGGCCTCCAACTTTTGGTGTCGAAAGTTGGAGGCCGAGCAAAGTTTTTTTGCCTCAACCTTTTATGGAGCCATGAAACACAAAGTTCAAGAGTTCCATGAAAGGTTGAGCTTAAAAGCTTCAAGAGAGATCAAAGCAAATTTTTCTTGCCTTGAATGAGCTCTTGTGCAACCTAAAAAGCTACAAAACTTGAAACTCTACAAAAATTCAAAGCAAACAAACATAAAACAAAAAGCTTGAAAGAGAAAGAATGAAAACATGAAATTGGAAAGGCTTGGAAGCTTACCTCAAGTTGTTGTGTTGTTTGTGTGTTCCCCACCTTTTAGAAGAACAAGAACATAATGAATATATATGTGAAAATCTCAAGCAAGAAACTAGGGCTTCCAACACACCTTTTTCAAGAAACCAAGCTTGGAATCACGATTTCAAGCATACTTCCATCTTTTTTTCACTCAAGAAACATCTTTTTGCTCATCATACTTGCTGGAGGTCCAAATGGACACAACTCGAATCCACTCAACTTGTTTGGAAACTTTTAATGTGCATCAGAAAACAAATCATGTTTCTCCTAGGCGTTTAAAACAAATGATCAATGGGTTTTTTTACTAAAAGCACGTAAATTGTGTTTCATAAACTAGGTAATATTCACTACACTTTTAAAATTTTGTTCTTGCCTCTTCAACTTGATCACCCTTCACGGAGAAGAGGTTGCGCTACATATCTTTTGTTAGTTATAACTTCTTCTTGGCTGACTTCTTGATGTTGTGACTTTGCTGCTTAGGATTTGTCCACTAGAAATTTTGCTTTTGTCTTTTTTTCTCGGAGTTCTCAACTTTTCTTAATCAACACCTTCTTATTGCATATGAAACTATAGCTTATATATTCTAAACCTTAATAATTAACTAAAGATAATAGTTATTCCTTTTCTACAAACTCTAACGTCTATTATAAGATATGTCATTTAGTATTTTCTTTTGTAGTCTTAAACAGACATCTTTATATATATACAAATAAAAATATATAGTAATTGGAAAATTAAAAAAGTAACTAGGGTTCTATTAATAGTTATAAATCATAATTAGAACCAAATATTCAAAATTAGATATTTATTCTTTTAATAACTTTTTTTGAAATATATTGAATTTGCATCTTTCTACTATAGCAATTATTTTCATATTTATTTTTATTCCATAATTTTTTATATGTTGTGTCATTTTTCTTTTGAAGGGAAATTTCATCATGTTAATTTTGTGTTCTTATAATTTTTGGTGTTTTGTTAATGAATTTCATAAATTCTGTGGCATAATTCATTTTTCAATATCTTTCTCTTCAGCACAGTGGATTTCATCAACCTTTCTTGTTGCCATCTTTATGTCATAACTCTAAGAACTAACTATAACTATAATTGTCCATCATGATAATGAATGCCATTGACATTACATTATTGTACTTAATTTTGTTTTATGTGTAATAGAAAGTGATGTTAATGAAAAAAAAAAATTGTTTTGAATCTTATACACTTGGACAATGAATATATGATTTCCACAAAACTCACATCATGATATTAATACACATGGACACATTAGGCCAAGGGTTGGTAATTTCCTTCCTAATATTGATTTTATCAAATTTTCAATATTTTAGACATGATGTTGCCATCATGTTTAAAGTTTATTAGTAACTTGTGGCTAAATCAAAAGACTTTTCTTATGGCTCTTAACCTAATTAACCTAATTTAACCATTTCGCTACAAATAAAATTTGTTAGCAATCATGCATACCAAATTTCAAGGGATTGCTTCAAGGCCCATAAATATTTGTGAAAAAAAGTACACATTTTCAAAAGCACATATTTCAATTATTTCCTTATAACAAGTTCCATTCCATAATATATATATCTCCAACCTTTTCCAATTTTGTTTTCATTTCCACCAACCTGGAAATGACATTACAAATTCCAATGTTTTTTTTCCCTTTTCATGAAATTTATGTAAATTATACTTTTCTAACATTCACATGAATAATGATGAATCCTTGTGTATGTTATTTTATTGATTTTTGTTGAGATATGAAGGTTGTTGAAAATGTCGTTTCCTTAGTGTAATTTGATTTCTGGAAAATACTTCCTATAATTCTTGACGCTTGACAAAATCTAATAATTACAAACACTAATTAGATCCTTTTTTCATGAGGTTCCAATTGTGCTGAATAATTATTGCTTCTATATTTTTCTTTTCCTATTAAAATCTCATCACAAAGATATTTCACATGATTTGATTAATACAAAGTATGGACTACATATTTTATCATTGATTTGACACTTATTACCATGTTCCAATGTGCTTCTTTTGACCTTGGATGTAACTACTATCTTCCACCTATTTACATGAAGCTATTACCTTATCATGTTATGCCCTTTTCCACCCCTTCTTTTTACAGTGTTTTTTTTGGATTTTCGCACATTGTACACACAATAATTCTGTTTATGTTAACCTGACTCCTAGTTCCAATATGATATTCATGTTCTCTTAATGTCTGGCCACCATCGATCTATCAAAGTTTTTTGTTGTTTTCTCATCCTTATTCTCGATCATTTGTTTTTCCAAAAGTTGATTTTTCTAGAATGAAACATTTTTTTATTTCTAACATCTTTCCACATTTTCCCTCACTTTTTTGTTTATTTCCAAGCTTGCACCATATTTATGTAATTGACATAATGTATCCTTGTTTGTAGGAATTTAAAGTTGGGTCTTCACTTAAACAACTTTCAAAGTGAGAACCTCATCCCAAACTTTGTTCTTTGCACCATATTCCATTGCCAAACATTATCTTTGGCTACAAGCACATGAGTCTTACAATTTTAGTTTGATGCTTGTTATTACACTACTTGACTTTCGTGTTTATGATTTTCATTAATGTTGTGTTTTGTCCAATTTCATATTCATCCCACTCCTTATTTGGATTATATTTCCCTGGTTCCTCCTCTTCCTCAAAACTTGTCAAAATTTTCCCTAATGTTTGATTTTGCTCTTGTTGATTCAAATCCCTCTGAGTTTTTTCACTACTACTTTTGTGCCCTTTGTAACATGGCAACATTTCATGTTCTTGGACACTCGAACCTCTCCATCATGGTAGATGATTTAGGGACAACAATTGTCTCTGAACAATAGACGCTATGTTTGATTTTTAGCCAAGTTCTTTACATATATCTAAGGATGTCTCGTATGATTCTAATAACTTTGTTTCAAGTTCTTCATACCAAATTCCTACGACCTCCTCACAAGGGAGACAATGGGTGGTTGGCTATGGTTGCTATCGCATTGTTAGTGATAACTTGGCTCATAATTATTAGGAAACCATCCTTATGGCAAGAATCACTAGTTATGTGGTCAAGATTGTGAAGCAAGAACTAGAAGTTGATGACATTCTCCCTCAATGTTCTAATGTTCTTACATCTTCAATTTCCATTGAAATGTCTGATTTTTTTTCACGTGAGGACTTGACACCCCTTCCTTCGTCAACAAAATTATTATAAGGCATTTTTTAGTATGATGCCTCTTTGTCATTAGAGCCATCCATCCCTATGGGGAGTATTTTGTCTATTGTCTCTTGCTTACACATGATGGTGTTGCCAAGACAAACCTCGAATGAATTGTAAACTTTGGATTATGACAAGATCCTTTTGCGAAAAATTCAATTCTTGTCAATTGTTTCTAATGGGGATGTTTTCTTTGAATTATCATAGATATTTTCAACCACTCACAACCCTTCCCAATTGCAAGGCATGGACAAAAAATACAATGGCCATGGTTGGTGTAAGTTGGTCACAACCAATATAAGAAATTCGTTTGGGCTTAGTTTTAGAAAGGTTCATTACTTGGGTCAATTGTAGTGTGTGAAGGATGATTGTGAGAACTTTGTGCATTCTACTTCTCGCAATGAAACATTTTGATGTGGTGAATGCGCTCATATTATGTCTTAGGTCAGATGACACTAATTTTGTTCGCTTCCTCGCTTGGATGTAAATTTTGTCATGCTCCTCCTTTTTATGTTGCAGATTGCAGTGGGCGAATCTATTATGTTGTGCATAGACTCCAATCTATGTCAAGAGTGGCGATTCATCTTGGTGTTCACAACAATCTTGTTGCAAATGGAAAGTGTTGGGAATCTATCAAGGAGACTAGAAGGTTGATTGCAGAGGAGGTGGAGTGCATGCTTAATGCAAAGATCTTTTCAATTTCCCTTAATGCTAGCAGGACCTTCTTGGCAAGTTACTTGTTTGATGATTCTAACAATGGCATAGTGGAGCTTTTCAAGGGTGAGTAATTGGAACACATCAAGGACAAGTTCTATGAACTTAGCTCCCCCAATGTTCATAACCTTGTTGCTTCTTTCAAACATCATTTAAGAGGTGGCTATATTGATAGCATCCTTGAATTGAAGTCCAAGAGTCGGTATGACTACATTTAGGAGTGTTGCTTCCCATGACAAGTTCATGGACAAAAGGTGTTTTTTTTCAAGATGTCGATAAATGGTGTCGGGAATGGAGTCAACCTTGTCACATAAATGCAACATGCAGGGGATTTACAAAATGCTTGGATCATGTTTGATCATGTGAAAAATGTTGTTAGCTAGACAACTATGGCTTTCATGTGTACAGTCTTGTGTATTGTAAAGTGTTGACCATAATGGTTTGTGGTCCAAGGACATCAAAGTTCAACAATTTATGTGGACAAAGTTTAATGAAACAATGTTGAAACACAGGTTTCCAAAACCAAATTTCAAGGGATTCATGGTCGATAGTGCACAAGCCAATTGGAATATGGTCATAATTGTTTATGGTTCAGGGGACCTCTCTATCATGATGGTTGATAAGGAGCGCACCTATTTATTCCATTAAACTCAATCACTTGATAAACACACCAAACAACTTATTAGACCTGAGTTGCAAGATGAACACAAGGCTCTTTGCCACCAATACAAGAATGCCACATCCCTTAACACTACAAGAAATCATGATTTATTTGACCGGAAAATTATACCAAAAACTAGTCATTTTGACATTTAGTCAATTTGACCATTTAATCATACTACACAAGTCAACTTGAACATGTCCAACTTGATTGACCATAAAATGGTTTGTTTGATTAGTCAAATTGGACAAAAATTTGGGTAGCCAAAACTAAATAATTAAAAAATAGATCAATTTGTAAATATAAAAATATAAATAATAAATCATTAGTAAGTACTTACCTACCCACCCATGACCTACCTACCCACCATGGCCTCCTACCTACCTATCCATAACCCCCTTAGGTATTATACATTTACACACATGTACAAGGTATGTATGCGAATATACATACTCCACATAATATATCTTGGTAAAGGGGATTGAACCTTAGTCTCCTTGGTTCCACACCAATGTCTTGGCCATCAAGCCACCCCACCATTTTGTAAAAAAACATGATACCAAATAGATTTAACATGTATTCATGAATTTTTTTGTCAATGTGTATAACAACATTGGAATTTCAATTTTTTTCATAAATAGGTTAATAGGTACCTATTTAGTAGATAGGTCGATACACATGCCTACCTACCTATGTTTTTAAATGTTCATACCTATTTATGTAAACTATAGATATGTATGTAAATAAATATTAAGTAAGTAATAGATAAATAGAATATAAGTAGGTAGGTAGATAAATATGTAACTTTGGTAAATAGTAGATAGGACATAAGTAGGTAGATGGTAGGTAGGACATATTTAGGTCAGTAAGTAGGTGTGTGTTAAGCAAGTAGGTAGGAAGGTACCTTAGTAGGCTTAGCAAATAGGTTAGCCAACTAAATTAATATGGCCAATTTGACTAAGCATGGCCATTCAGTATGGTTGATTTTACTAAGCCATGGGCATCTTGATGAACCATTTAAAAAATTTGTCCTTCTTGACTAAATGTATGACTTAACATTTAGTCAAAATGGTCATTTTAGTTAAAAACATCAACCAAAAGAACCATGTGTCTTTCATGACCCATGCTTTTAATCAAAGTGAACATCCTTTTGGTCAATGTGGACATTTTAATCAAGTTGAACCTTTTGAAAAATCATGATTTCTTGTAATGTGGGGGATGTTGACAATCATTATGTTTTAATTCATTACTAGTGGCTTTTATCTAGGTTGCTTTTGAAGCATGTGTCCACAAGTTTAGCAATTGGTTTAACTTTTGGCATTTTTGTGTTAGACAATGGGGAGGTTTCATGGTTTATGTGAATATTGTTTCTATGAACTTCCTATGACTTCTTAATATAAGTGAAATTTAAATTCTTGCAAAATATTTCACACTATTACAACAACATATTTGCATTTCACATGCATATGTTCACTATTTTTGTCTTAAGTCCCAACAAACTTAACATTACCATTCATTCCAACATCATATTAATGATTATTGCATATAACCAGAATTTGCATTTCAAAATACATTGTAAAAAACTCCAAAAATAATATTACAATTCATTTCATCATGATATGATATTATAAAAAAATCACACAAAAGATGAACATGAAATTCACCATAGAAGTCTATGCTTTTTTGTATTATTGAAAACCTGAATCCAAATTACAACATAATCCCATGTTTTGTTGAAAAAAATCTAAAAAAACATTGAAAATTTGTGCAATATCAAAACAAAGTCTATGGTTTTATTTGCAAGTACCTATAACTCCTCCTATTCTTTTTTAAACTTCATGTCTCATCTTTTCCCTCTCCCTTGTTCTCTAGAACTCGCACCTTTTGAACTATCCCAAATCACATCATCATGATCCAAACAATGAAAATTCAAAATTCAAACTAACAAAATTCCCTGATTAATCTTTATCCTAACTGTTCATCCAAAATCATATATTCATCCTACCCCTTTAACATTACCCCTTTTGTATTTTGGATTTTGTCCCCAAAATCCTTGTAAAATGAGAGTATTTTATATCCCTTTAAACATGTGTTTCCCATATGACAATTTTGTAATCCCAATTTACACACAAACTAGTGGATTTATATTTACGTTTTGCTTTGTAGTTCTAATATCTTTTCCCACTAATTCAATTTGTGGTTCTATTTCTAAATGTTATATCTTGGATATCTTTTCTTCTAATGTTGGAATAGCCTCCACCTTTTCATGTTCCTAAATTCCTTTTAGTTTTTTTTCTTCCTAACCCCCTCTTCTAAGGTCTTGTGGTATTTTTAGTTGTACTTCATCCTCCTGAGCTGCTCCACTTCTGAGGTCATGCGATTCCTCAATATGTACTTTTTCCTCTTGAGCTATTCCACTCGGCCTTACTTTTATCTCTTCATCTTGACTTGATACCTCTGTACTTGTTAGATTGCCACAAATGAAATCTAGAAAATTCTTTTGATAAGCTTCCAACTTATACCTCATAAATTTTTCATCAATTCTATGATGAGTTAGATTATTCTCCAATTCCTTTATAAAATATTCCTTTGCAACCTCCCACCATTCCTCATATTTTGCTTCAAAGTCTTTCATTTTGTTCTTCGTCTTCATCAAGGTATAATATTGTAACATCTGTTCATAATCCTTTAGTCTTTTCTTGATACTAACTAAATCCAAACTCTGCCGTTGTTCTGATGCCCTCTCCAATTGTGCTTACAGGTGTCATAGAGTTTTTAAATATTCTTTCCTCTTTCTTGTCCTCCAGTAATTTTTTTTGCTACTTCTATTGTCTTTTTTCTAAGCTCTTCAGATTGGAACAAAAATACATTCTTCAAATTTACAAATTCCAAATCTATTAAAACATTATCCTTTTCCTTTTTTTCTTTAGTTAGTGTTTTCAATTGACTAACCAAAACCTCATGTTGTTTTTTATGATAAATAGTGCCTCTATCCACTTCCTCTCTATGGTTTCCCATATGTCAGCCTTCAACCTTAAATTTTATAGTTTTTCATGTTGTGCTACCCTTGAGCTCTTCATTTTCATCATGTAGTTTCTTAATGACCATTTTATTTTTCTATTCAACCTTTGCCTTGTTCTTCCTCTATATTTCCACATTATGTTCATACCCCTTCTAGGAAGTTCTTTCTTTATCCAATTCCTCCTGTAACACTCCCTTCTTCTTCTCCCCCAAAGTCAATCTATTTTTCAAAACGTTTACCTCCAAAGTCAAATTCCCCATATTCAGACTCACAATTGCCATGGTTTGAAATAATTTAGTTGCCTTATCTGCTTTCATTACTTCTGCAACTACCTCCTCCACAAACTTTGGTGTACTTGTCTACATCATAAGATCTCCATGTCCTTTTGCAAATAATCCCAATTCTTGTACCATTCTTCTCCTTAATTCAAATTCAAATGGGAATCCTTTTGTAGATTTTGGCCTACTAGGTGGTACTTGTAGTTCTATTGGTTTGAACTCTTCAAAAGTAGGTTGTGTCGTCATTCTCTTCATCTATAGTTTAGTAGCTTGTAGACCTTCTTGTGTCTGTTGTTGTTGTTGTTGCAAATGTTGTTGTGTGTTGAAAATGTTTCGAACTTATAGTGGTTTCCATCTAATCTTCACATACATCCCTTCAAAATGCAAATTCTCCTCACCCTCTAGAAACCTTATGTCATGTTCCCTTTTAATAGCCTGGTTTTACTCCCTTAGTTGTCCTTCTTGTGGCAATGTCATTTGTGGTATCTCCTACCTTTATTCCCTCAACTATTTATGATGTGGAAATGTCATCTATGGTACTATTGTAATATGTCTAATTGCCTATACCATTATTGGCACTATAGATGGTTCCACTCTACCCTTCATCATTTTTTATGCCTTCAAATTTATGCTCTCCTATTCCCTCTTCACTCTTAAACATGAGGCTTTTCCTTTTTCAATTATGTTTTTCCTCTTGATAACACTTCTTGGAGAGTTTATTGCAACTTTTTTTTTCTGTTTTCCAATGATGTTTTCATCTCCTCCTAATTCTTTTAACCTTGGCCGGAGGTTTATATGGATTGTCCTTTTGGTGCACAAATAGATACTGAAATATTTTTGCCAATACCAAGGCATATTAATAGGTACCTTTCTTATCCCCCTTATGTTCCTTAACATATTTATACCACTTATTTAACTCATTATATAAACTATTCAATATAATATGTGCCCAATCTACCTACTACCCCTTCTTTGTTTTCACTAATGTAATAACATTTTTGTTGTTAAAATATTGTACCTTTTCCCTTTTATAAATGACAGATATAATGGCAAGATATTTAATAGAATATGGCAAACCCATACTCTTTATATTCCATTAATCTATAATGCTTGAATTGTTAGTGACTTACTAACTTGTCCTTTTGATTCTTCTACATACCCTTCCGTATACACTCCAAAAATATCTACAATCAGTTGTTTGCTAATTACATACACTTAATCCTTATGCCCAAAGTAGATATTTGTGCCCTTGATCAAGAATGTGTTTAGAAATTCCAACATTACATCGAGCATCAATGTTTCCCACCCCATCAAAACAAAGGAACAAGCTTTGCTTTAGAACCCAAGTCTTCTTCCTTAACAATGTCCTTCCAATTTTCCATATGTTCTACATGTTTGTCATAGTTTTGTTTCGTTTGTGTCCACATGAATTGCTTAAGGTCTGGAATTTTAATACTTTTCTCCAAAAGTGTAACTTTGTCCAAGATTGTGTGTCTTCTCTTTGCTTTTGCTTCACACTGCTCCATCTCCATCGCCCTTTATTATGTTTCTGCCATTGTTTACACCTCTATGGCTTGTTATACTTTCAACTGCACTTTTGTGGATAGATGTTCTTCTTTCAAAACAACATTCTCCTCCCTTGTGTCCTTATGCACTATCCATGCCTCCACAAAATGTTGCTCCTCAACTTCGTTTTCCTCTTATTCTTCAATGCACACTTGATCTACTAATGTAGCTCTTGGTATTGTTTGGTCTTTTACACACCAATGTCATTTGCTTCTATGTATAAACTCAACTGTAGATGTTTCAGTTGTATTTATCTTGAATCATTGTCTACACAAACTGTATCTTCTCATTATACACTTTCCCTTTTGCACATTTTGAAGAAGATGATGAATGGGATGACGACCTTATAGCCAATAGTTCAATATTCAACAATCCTCTCTCTTCTTTTTTCAACTCCTTTTCAACTTTTGTTCTTGTCAACAATTCACTTCCTCGTCTTGCCTTCGTTTATGTTCACTCCTTTGCACTTCCTTTTCCCTTGTTATTCATTATAGTTTTTCAATTACACTCTTTGCATTCATATTGTTGTGACCTCCAAAACTTTGAAAACACGCACAACTTCCAACAACAAATGCAAATTACTTTGGATAGTTACCCCATTTTTTCTCATCCTTGAACATCCTATCCGTCACATTCATTTTGTCATCTATTCACCATCTTTTAATTATTGCATAATCCTCGAAATTAATACGACCCATCAATATAAATTTATGTGTCATTTCTACAACCACATGGAAGCATTTAACATTATCATTATGAATGAACATCACAAATTTCACCTTCCGATTACTCCACATCCATAATCTCCCTACATTATCTGTACTGACTCCATTTCATTCACTCTTTACATCTTCTGCCAATTGTGCCCATTTATCTATTGACTATGAGAACACGTTTGGTGGTTGTACTAATTTTTCTATTGATTGTGCCCACAAATTTAATGATTGTGCGAATACTTTTGATGACTGAAAAAATATCACTACTTATTCAACTGATATGCTTGACATATCATCTTTAGATCTTTGCATCCCAAATCCCACACGTTTGTAATTATTGCTCATTTGCAGATAAAAAATAATGACTATGTTCACCGTTGGATTTATGATCTATTTTTTATCTTCAACATTTTTCATTTGTGGTTTTTATATTTCACATCCTTCATCATCCTATTCTATATCAAAATTTGCCTTATGAACTCCACCTGCATTCTGTTCCCAATATACAAACATCTGTTGTTCATTTTTTAAAAATTTCGATTCCATGTATTTATAAGGTTTGAGTTTATTCACATTGGCCAATATGGGGTTACTTTCAAACTTCTCAATGGTCATCAATAACACAATGTTATTTGGAAATGCATATTGTACTTTGTAAAGTCCAAACCATTTCCTCGTAAACTTCTCTAGGTGTGACTTATTGCCTTTTAGAAACTATAGAGCATAATCACCAAAACTAAATTTTTTTTCCAAAATCTTTTGTTGCCTCCATAATGTTTTATTCCATTGTTGAATTCCTACAATTTCTATGGCCTACATTCTATATAATTTTATATGAAAATAACACTATAAACATATGTTCATCCCAATCTGTTTTATTTTCACTAACTAACTTGGTCAATAGTGTCCCAAACACCTTATTAATAGATTTAACTTGCCCATTCCCCTGAGGATAATAAGTTGTAGAGCTCACATGTTTCATCAGAAAATGATTTGTCAAATGCTTGATGGGATCATTAATGAAATGAACTCCCTAATCTATGACTATAGTCAAAAAACATCTAAACTTGGTTAATATGCACTCATATAGAAATTTTGTTGTGATTGTTGTTGTATTAATTCTCAATGTTCTTATTTCCACCCACTTAGTATCATAATCTATGGCAACAAGAATATATTTGTTCCATGTATATCTTCCTATTGGCTTAATTGGCCCACAAAATCAAGTTCCCATTTCATAAATGGTTCTTCTGAAATACTTGTGACCAATTTTGCAAGACTTTGAATTACCAATCTTCCTATTATTTGACATGCATCACAAGATCTATAGTATTCATGTAGGTCCATATACATAATTGGCCACCAATATCTAGCATCCAATATCTTCCTCTATGTTATTTTAGTTGCAAAATGCATTCCTAGAGGTCTTTCATGTTAACAATAGGATATCTACTCAAGTGCAAACATAAATCTTTATTGAAAGGAAATTACAACATGATGCTCACAACACGAAACATAACATCAAGAACTCCTCAAGGTTCTTATCACATGAAATACACAAACTTGTGTAATGAAGAAAACCAAACCAAACCATCAACATCAAGGTATTTAACTAAAAGACCAAACCACAAATAACCAAACTAATATAAGTAAAGAAGTAATTCAACCTTGTGAAAGTAACCTAATTACTTTCCTACTCCAATAACTAATGAAACCTAACTAGTTGAGCTTGAATTCTCAACACTCCCCTTCAACTCAAATCCACTTCTAGTACACTAAACATTTTTCTAAACCTTTTTAGCTTGTCTGTACCTAAAGCCTTTCTGAAAATGTTAACAACTTGATCTTCGGTATTGACATGAATAAGGTCAATTTCTTTTGCTAGAACTTTTTCTCTAATGTGCTTTGTCCTAGCATGATAGACCAGGTTGTTAGTAAGTAGTATGCTACTGATGTTATCACAATAGAGATAATAGGAGCATCCACTGATTGTCCCAAATTTGAGAGTAGTTTTTGGAACCAAACTACTTCACATGCAACAATTGCTGCACCTCTATATTCTGCCTCCGTGCTTGATAGTGCAACTATTGGTTGTTTCTTATTGCTCCAACTAACGGCACCACTTCCAAAAAAAAACATGAAACCACTGGTCAATCTTCTATCTAAAACATTGCCAACCCAATTAGCATCCATGTATCCATGTACTTATGTTGCAACCCTAGCCTTGGCCTCGTGACCAAAGTAAAAGGGCTTGCAAGGGTGCGGGCCAAGTGGAAACCCGAGAGTCAAGGCAAAGAGGTCATAAGGGTGTGGGCCAAGAAAAAGCTCGAGACAAAAAAAAGCTTGGGAGTCACATCACACACTCCCGGGAGTGTTAGAAAGCGTGAGGGAATATGAGGGAGTGAACCCTCACACTCCCAAGGCAACTCCCACTTTGGGAGGTGGAGTCTCGGAGGACTCCCGAAACTTTAGAGAGCAATTGTAGGGGTCAAAACTCAATGGCTTGTGGCGTTCTTTATATCATTGGAAAGCTCTTGGAACATAAATGTCTAAAATGTGCTCACATTGCTCATTTGGACATTTAAAACACAAGTTATGGCCAAAAGAAGGGTCGAGAGTCAAACTGCCAATTTGACTCCCGACCACAAAAAGTCGAGAATCAACCTGATTCATTTGGCTCCAGGGGGCGTGCGACATACCATTGAAAAGATTTCGACAAGAGCTACAACTTTGCTTTAGATTGCATTGCGATTCAAGGTCTGCTCGCAAAGGCATGGGGCTCCAAAGTTGTGAGAAACCCATTTGGCGCAATTTCGGGACTCCCACTTGGGAGTCCCGGTAGAGAAAAACCATTTGGATGTAGCTTCCATGGTTAGCCATAGAGTATACTATAAGGGGGAAGGTGGTGGCTTCCCCCAAGTCCGGGCCATGCTGAGTCTAATGTGTTCGTGTTGTTCGTGGCTCGTCCTAGCACGAAGCACTAGTAGAAAATGGCCATTTTACAACTGGTCCATGCAACTAAGTTTTAGTTGCAAGCGACATTTGCAACTAAAATCTTAATAATCGCGTTGGACAAGTCGCATTGACATTAGTCGCAAACGACAACAAATTTTGGATGAAGGAAAAAGTCAACAAAATACACCTTCATCCTTTGACTTGTCATATACGTATTGTCATTTACAACTAGGATGCGACTTTTTTGGTGAACAATGGGAACAATTTATGTGTTGCCACGTGTCCCAACTTTTAATAATTAATTTTATTTTTTATTCTTTTGAAATAATCCAAGATGTTTAATTTTTATGTTTAGATGGTTTAAATTGCGACACATGGAATATTAATTGAATTTGTCCAAATTCAATTTAAATCAATATTTAGGTATGTAGGTTGAACTAAGTACCTACCTACCTATATACCTACCTACCCATATAGGCTAAACACCTATCTAAATAGGACCTATTTACCTACCTAGGCCAAATATCTACTTAGGTAGGTATGTAAGTAAAAAAGTAGGTAGGTAAGTTAGGGAAGTATGCAGTTAAATGTAAATACATGAATATTTATATTTTATTTTGGTTAAGTCTTTTTCATTGGCTCATCCCATATGTCCATATTTTTAAATATGAAAATATAAAAACAAAACACCTTGTTTATATACTTTTCAAAATGAAAATGAAAGCCAAAACATATGGGATAAACTTTTTAGTTGTAAGTCATTTGCAACTAAACATTTTTAGTCGCAAATGACTTGCAACTAAAAAG
>Ga0209611_10001531_pt1 | contig 39747 bp, 33 predicted proteins | sample S1TSphgellanicum_3_FD_187693 | JGI IMG/M metagenome (GOLD analysis project Ga0209611, IMG submission 187693) | Host-associated microbial communities from peat moss isolated from Minnesota, USA - S1T2_Fc - Sphagnum magellanicum MG (SPAdes) (version 2) | ecosystem: Host-associated > Plants > Peat...
AGAAAAAAAAAAAACAAAATAAGAACAAAAGAGGAGAAGAAGGAAGAGGAGGGAAAAAAAGGGGAGATTTTTTTTGAAATCTCAGCAAAGGGTGGGCCAGTGAAAAGAAAAAAAAACCCCACCTCAATGTTTGGTTTGGTTTAGGTTAAATGGTTTGGGTTCATCCCAAAATGGCCAAAACAGTCTCATCCACAACTGGTGCATTGGTGAGTGCTGGTTCACTCAGGCCGGCATTTGGTGTTTCCAAACCTGTTGCAAAAGATAGGACAAATCTCTTCTTCCGAGTTCACCTGTTCAAGTCACGGAACATGAGGGAAACTCCCCATAAACCTACCTTAAAGTTTTAAATTTTGTGAAATGGTCTGGCTTGTCTCCTTACATCTTATATATATATATATATAATTGATTAAAAAAAATTAAAGGAAAAAAAACCTGTTTTGTTAACATTTTGCTACATGGCCATCAAGTAAGCAACCTATGGAACACTTTGAAAGTGTTTATGGTCAATCAAGGAAAATCTTTTTAGCTACAAAAAGGAAAAAAGTTGGACCCTTCTAGGTGCCTGTTGAGCCATCTGATTGACTCTGTGAATTTATTTATTTATTTAATTATTTTTTGGGGAGCACAAATGGAAAAGAAAATCCATTGCAGAAGAGAGGGTTCTGTGAAATTTTTGGCATGGGCTAAGTACCCCTTCCAAAGATTGTGGGTACCTAATTTGAGCCACCACCACCACCACCCAATGGACATGGTCGGATCAGAATTTTGTCTGCATCAAATGATGGACTTCTAAGTTCAGTTCTGGGTTTTGGCCCAATGGAATATTTTATGCTCACGGACAAGCCATGGGCATAACCAGGAAAAGGCTCGTGAGGACTAATTTAAGGGACCATTTGAAGAAACTAAGAATTTTGTAGGTTGAGCAATTTGACTGTCATGCCCACCCCCTACCCGCCGCCCCTTTCAACAAACTCCTAACTCTAATATGACAATTCTTCATTTCAAAGTGTTGTACTCTTCACCATGCACCAACCGGTCAGGAAGTCATATAGGAGGGCCATATAAGACGCACCTTAAATTAGAATTTAGATACAAGCATACCAAAAAAACATACCAAAAAAATTGCATCAAATGGGTTGACAGATTGATGGCCAAGAAATTTTTTGTGTGAGGAAATGGAGTGGTCTGCGGAGAGTGAGCGTGTGTGTATGCATGTGTTTGCTTGCACGCTGCTATTGCTGTACCAACCCTGTCAGTTCAGAAGAGATCCAAATTTCCTCAAATCCTACTTCCATTGAACGAAACAAATTGTCATATACATGTGAGAGAGAGTATGTACAAAATCTTTAGACTACGATTAAGGTCAGGGTTTTTCCTTTTCTTTTGGTGAGAAGTTCAAAGTTCGAGACACTTTGTAACTGAGACAAGACAGTGGTTGTTGGAGTCTGTAAGAGAGAGAGAGAGAGAGATAGATAGAGCTTGCATCTTGACACAAGCAAAAAGCATGCAAATTTTGTCACTTGGTCCATGTACTTTGACATTTTTTTTTAAATGACAAAATACTAAACAAACTTTGCTGGTGAAGGGCGGCTGGCCAGCTGCATCAATCACATTCGCTCTTTCTTTCTTTCCATATGGGCTCTAGTTCTTCATATTAACTTGGGGAGTTTGTTTCCTTTCCAATTTGTTGCAGGAGTTGGTAGTTATTATTACTGGCAGTAGCTCAACCGAAGTACAGTAACTTTGACTCCTCACTCCATACATGGTAGTTCCGGGTATTGGAAATGATTTAGTAGAATTTGAAGACAAAGAGCAATTACAAGTTTGAACATTGCAGACTCCAATTTCCCCATTGCCTCCTTCCTCATGATGTGTTTTTGAGAATTTTTTGTTTTCTTTCTTGTTTTTCCCTTTCCTCTGCTTGTTTGCATGTTTATCTTGTGTGGTGACTCACTAGTCTCCTTCTTCAATCAACCCAGTTGTTGATGAGACTTGTGTGGGAGGAGGATCCTATCCTTGTCAGTAGTAATAGTAACCACATCCTGGTAGTATTATAACCAGTCTTCAACTTTGTCATGCAGTGTACCCAACAGCACAAGCAAGGCTTGTTGACTTTGTGATAAGTAGGTGAATAATGTCTACTATATACCAAGAAATCATAATCACTATTGGATTTTCTTTCCTTTTTTATTATTATTTTTTTACTAAATAAATTACCAGGATTCATTTTTGACAGCAACCTACCTGAGGAGAGTTTATTATTATCTGCTTACCAAAAAAAATTTATTTCACCATATACCTTTGTTTTTTGTCTTTTGTCTTTTTGGGTTTTTTGGGACTTTCATTTTGAGGAGTTCATTACTTGAAGTTACAAAACCTGAATTGTAATTGAAGTTAAGATCACCGTGTTTGTTACCAAGTCAAAGGCACTGATGTCAATCCTCAATCTCCACCTTTAGATGCAGGGGAGTTTGGCAATGACCTTTTCCTCTACATGGAAAAAACTAATCTAATTTTTCTTATGTTTTTTTTCCAATACTTTCCTAATGCAAATTTTGTTCATGTTACAAAAACATTAAATCCAGACCTATTTTTCCTTTTAAATTTGCAACTAGATTCGAGAGCATAATCTTCCTCCTAAACTCAAAGATACCTTTATAGGTATGTTCTTTTACTCAACCTCCAAGGTGTCAGGTTCCACTTAAGTCAGTTTTTAAAATCTTGAGGATGGGCATGTCACATTGAGGGTTATATTCATCCGGTAGGGCTTGAGAACCCTAGCTCAATGCTATATGTCCTCAAACAACATAACCACCTCTAGACCTGCCCTTCCTGTATAGGTATATAAAGACCTGCAAGAAATTTTGTAATGTATTTGGAGGGTATGATCTAAAGCATATTTTGGCATAAACAAAAGGAAATAATTTCAAAACTGTTAATCTCCTCCATGGAAGAACACCAAGGAAGGATGGGGGAGATTTAACACCCTTGACAAAAGATTTTACAATCCAACTTTTTTTCCCTTTCCTTTTCTAGATTTTTCCTTTGTTTTCCTTTTTGCACTTGTTTAAGTTTCTTGCATGGAATTACATTGCATGTTTTATGATCATTGGCAGACTTGGAGTTTTGCTATTCATTGATGCTTTATCATACGTCTTTATAGTTGCTATAGTACATTGATTTGAATAAAATTGAAACACCTTTAATGATAATTTGGGAATAGCTTTCATTTCTCATATTTGAATCAAATGCTTAGTATTCACAGGAAAATATGTTGAGGATGGAATATTTTTATTCTTTTGTTCCCAATGATGTTCACAATGTTCCCAATAGCAGTTTCTATGTAAGGATGGAGTGTCCCCCCTTTGGCTCACCTACATAGGTGACAAGGGGAGAACTTTGGGTAAAGGATATGGGATAAAGTGAGGTGCTATTGGGAACACCCTTGGCACAAAGAAACAAAACTAGGAATAGAAATTCTATCCAGCCAACAAGTTTGGGGCAACATAGGCCCAATATGTTTCTCAAGTTGTTCCCAATAACATGACACCTGATCTCATAATCCTTTGTCCAAATTTTTAATCCTGTACAAGAATTTTTTATCGAAACTTAAACTTAAAATTTTATCAAATAAATTTTTGATTGTTTCTATGGGATAGATTACCAGATGAATGTTTTGAGAATGTCCAAAGTTTGATCACAAGTTGTTTTTTTTGGTGATTAATCAAAGAGAACCATCACCCAAAGTAATATTTATTGAAACTTTGGGTGCTAATTAATACTAAATAATCACAACATGGTCCTATGTACAATGGGACTTACTGAATCCTGACATATATTGCACGGTTATTCAGTTACAGAGGCTTCTTGGAAATTCAACTACAAATCAAAAGGTTGGGCACCCACTTTAGAACCACCCAATCATATGCCTGACATGGTGTCAGGTCCTTTCTTTTGCTGACAATTTGTCCCAGTGGATGATACATAAGTGCAGCATACGTAGCCCAGCCTAGTGGAGTCTCCAATCTAATAACAAGGAGAGCCAACTAAAAACACAGTGAGCAACTGCCAACTAGCCTATGGACTAGCTTGATAGGAGTCCAAGAAAGGCATTAAATGGTGACTCCTAACCACCACCACCACCACAACAACAACCCAAAAAAACACCATGCAAGCCCAGCTTCTCGCCAGCTATCAATCTAATCCAGCAACTTTCTGAAGGTGAGATTTGCCACATCCTAGTAGGATATGAAATAATTATTTACCACATTGACGTTATTCATAAAGTCAGGCAATCAGGGGGCGGGAATAACCAGTTTTGGCATAATAGGGCCTCAAACACGGAACTGGGAATGAAAATTTTACAAACGAAGTAACTGGGACCCAAACTAGTTTTTTTCCACCAATTTTGGTGGTAAACTGAGTTTCATCCTGTCTTTCCTTTTTCCTGATCGCCTCCACTACACATGTGCTTTTACCTGTAAAACTACTATAATTACTCTCGAACCTTGTGCATTAAATGCTGAGTTTCAGCATTTCATACTGAGATTTAGTAAAATTTCCTTACTTTGCGGATACCACTGAGAGAGGGGATTGGAGGTGAAGGTAGGCCCAAAGCCAGGGTGAAAACAGGGTGACTTTCAGGATAACTCTATTGTGATAAATTATTAATTCCCTTCCTTGCATTGTGAATTTTCTTTTTGTTTCCTCCCCTTCCTTCATTTGCCCCCCTACGGAAAACCGGGCCCTCTTGGGTGCATGCTGGGCAAGCTCATTCCGGCTGAGAGAAATTTAAAGAATCATGAGTAGGTTATTAATATCCTTATTGATACTGAACTATTTTTTTGAATTTATCTTTTTCAATAACTGGGCCAACAGTGGTTAATACTTCTTGGGTGGAACAAACAATGCGGGTGGGTATTTTATTATGAGCACATGGAGCAATTGTGTTGACAAACAACACTTTTCAATTCAATTAGAGACAAAATCTCTTAGTTGGACAAGCTCTTGATCTTGTCCACTTGCTAGCACTATAGGCTCCATAGAGCAATGCCTTGTTCTTCAGTGTTTCCCATTAAGAAAAGACAATTGTGAAACTCTATTTGGAGAGACAAAGACAAGATAAGAAGCCAAAAGCATAACAACAAAAACAAAGGCAGCTTTGTAATCAGGGGCCTGAGTAGAGAGAGAGAGAGAGAGACAAATAGGGTTATGGGACGTTCATGGGGTTTAAGTTTGTTGAAGCCTGTGCCTTCAACCAGCAGGTCTCTATGCAACCACCATTGACCTAAGTTCACTCCCCTTGCCATGGGTTTATTTTATAGGAATTTCTGTTGGTTTGTATCTAAAGTGGCAATCATTCACTAGAAGTTGTAGGGGGAGGTTCCCAGATGAGTGCATTCTCCTGAGGGAGGGCTACTTGAGGGCTTGAGCCTGAGGGTGTTCCCTAACCTCAGGAGAAAGTGGGAGTATCCAAATCTGGCTATAAACCAGGAATAAATTACAAATCTTAAATCATCTTTCTATGTGTTTGATTACACGATGAAAACCACATATAGGAGTCTAGCAATTTTTACTCTTTTTTTTCCCCTCACTTTTGGCAAATGAAAAACTCCAAAATCACTTATTCTTCAATTTTTATTTCACATTAAAATAAGGCTGTTATAAGTTAATTGTTTGAAACTAAAGCATTTAGATGTCCTATTTGGGTATTTGCAAGCTAGAATGGATCAATTTTGGCATATCAAAAGTCCCTAATTCAATACTTTGTAATAGTGAAATGCATAATATAAAAAATGTAAACTCATTAGATGCAAATAACTTATGGGGAAAAATCATTTTCTTTTCAAAAATAACTTACCTTTTATTGCAACATTGTATGAATGCAATAACAATGAAATCGTTTGTGTAAAAAACTAATTTAAAAAATAAATTCATGACTATTTCTAAGTATATTATATAATGTAATATTCATAGACATGGATCCCTTTTCATAAAATTCAAAATCCATTTAACTTGGGACACATCCATATTAAGTTTAAAGGAAACTATTGTATATATTTTTATAAAACACACGAGATATTAAAGGGGTATTTTTTTGGTATGCTATGAAATTTATATTTATTAAATGAATATTTATTAAATTTATTAAATGATAAATATATTTTTTAATATACATTCTCATAATAATTCTAAGCAACCTATTTACAAATAAATAAATTAAAAATTATATTATTTCTCAATAAATTGCACTCTATACTTTTTGCTTGCCATTTTGAAAATAAAGGATGTAACTTTCCCTAGTATTAAAAGTATGAAACAAATTGTGTTTTCATGTCCATTTACAATGGACACACTAGCTTGTACAAGGTCCATTCTATTCAAGGTTGGAAAATAAATTATTAAAGCATTTTCAAAAATGTTCATTTATTTGCCCAACCAACTAGTGGCAAATGGTTTTTTTCCTCTTTTCATACAAAGGTTTACCATTAGGATAAGGGACCAACAATCCAATGTTACCAGCAATTAGTTCTTGAATTGCCATTTTGTGAGACGTTTGCCTTTGTCATCTTGAAGTGGAACAAGAGACAATATTTTCTTTCCACTTTGTTATTGGATTATTATTTTGCAAATATTTCAAGTCCACATTATTTGCATTTTTGAAAACTACCATGTTGTGATATGATGTCATTCGTGAAACAATATATACCAATGGCTTGTAAATGATTTCATAGTGCACAAAACATCTAGTCATTCCTACTTTCAAACTTAATAGGATAAATCATGTGCCATTATATGATGTGATTACATTTCAATAATTTAAACACCATGTATACACATTACCATATTGATTAACTTACCTTTAAAATGAAACACAAATAACACATCACAACAATACAAATTAAATCCAAACCTAAACTTATACATGATGGTGCTTGTGTAATCCTTTTGCATGTTTATAACACTCAAAACCTTATTATGGGTAGTCATTTTAAATTTTTCGAATGCCATTTTTCATATCAAATGTGCACCATTCCTTCTCAATATTGGAAACGATCTTAATATTTATGATTAAAAGAATAACCTAAGTTAAAATTAGTGACATTCATGTTTACAACGCATTTTGGTGATTTTGGTTCAAACAAACTTTTGATCCAAATTTTTTGAAGATGTATTGACTTCAAAAAAGTTATTCAATTTTATGTGGTAAATAACATGAATGCATAATATAAATGATATATGATTAGATGTAGTCAAAAAATATTTATATGTAACACATTGTTATAAACTAGGTATGAAAGTTGCAAAATTTGGGATAATAGACCAACACATGAATGCATGTGACATGTCAAATGGAATATTTGGAAAGGACTTTGACCTTGGTGCCTTTGACTCCTTTTGTTATGTTTGAACTTGTTTGTATTCTTGAATGTTTTGATTTGGTTTTGTTACATAAAAAACAACAATTGATTCCATGACACATGATTTAATAACCTAGAACTAATATATTATCACATGCACATTTTCCTAAGCTTGACTTTTCCAAGCACAATGACCATTTCAATTTCTTAAAACCTTCACCTTGTAAATACAACTTTCATTTTCATTTTCAATATTATCAACAAGGCTCTTAAGCATAAGAACAATAAATGGTATCATATTAAAAGCACAAAACAACATGGGTGTTAAGCAAATAGTCTATTCAATATGAGACCCAAAACTAAACATTATATATCTCACACAATCCTCATAATGATTAATCATGGTTTCATTTCAATTTAAAAGAATTCCCTTTTACATTTAAAGGTTTCAAATAATTTTGGTCAATTATTGTTTTTCATCCCAAATGTTCAAACACACAAACAAAGACCCTAACATGCTTTCTATCACTAGTTTTTTGCACCTTTGCAATCCATCATCTATATTCTAGTGCATCTTTCTACAATTCAATTTATTCACAAAATGGATGTTTTTCTTGTACACATCTCATCTTCCTTTTGATATGAGCTATTTTTTTGCTCAAACAAACAAACAAAAAAACAATCATGTCTTCAATTCCTAAATATGTTTTAAATAAACAAAAGAACTTGCATGCTTAACTTAAATCTCGTAGACTCTAGTTTTGAAGTTTTGAATGCCAAAAATGTAAAAATAAATTACGTAACACATATCATATTGTTGCCTCACTAAAAAGACCAAGAAACATGAGGTCTTAACAAAAATTTCTTAAGACTAAACACATTAGGATTTAATGCACATGTGGTTTGAACCTTACAACTTCAATGTTCCTTTCAAAGCCTATAGTTGCAATGATCTTCTAAAAAAGGTAGTTGTAGAATAATAATGTTTTAGTACTGATGTAATCTGTTCATTTGTTGGATGAACATATGGGTCCATTTGCAACGAGAGACAAGATAACATGGGAATTTGGGGTGCCAATTTGACTAACCACTCTAACAAGTACCATTCAATATGATATACCCCCATATGCCACGTCAACTTATTAATTTGTAAATAAGTTGCAACCTACAACTTCTTTACAACTTTAACATATAATCAAATGACATTGCTCAAAAACACCTAAGCACGTACTAATGTGTTTGGAGTTGATTTGTGTGCAACTGGATTAGAATTAGAGGTAACATTTTAACATACAAACAAATTGGAATGAAATGAAAGTTTTTGCATGCTAATATATCAATTTAGTTGCTTTAGACGTGGAGTTGCATAGTAGTGTGGTTTTTGTGCAAAAAATCTCTCCTAGTGTTAGGTTCTAATGGCCTAACAAATTATCAACTTTATCCACATGTTCCACCCCACTTTGAACATTCATGTGGGTCAAATGATACACAAAACAAAAGTAGTATAACATGTATTTTTAAAATAGATTTAAAAATAATTTTTCATACATTATTATCAAATATCACATTAAAATAAATATAGGGTTATATATATAATAGGGGCATAAGAATGTGAAAAACATATGTAAGACATGTGTCATTTAGTGTATGGTCAATTTGAATTGGAAGTTTCATAAAAGGGTGACTTGAAGTTGATTGAAACTTAGATGAAGGGAAGTTTGGAGTTGAGTGAAATAACCATTGTGGTTTAGAGTTTGATTTTGGTAGGATACGTGATTTTTGCCTTGCCATCTTCATTTTGCCCACATGACAAAAAAAACCATTTCAAGCTTTTGTGCACACTTTTGACAAAATTAAAAATGTTTACACCTTGAATGGAGTTGATGTTAAAGATTTGAATGAGTTTTTGTGCAAATAATTTAATAAATTATTTTTTAATATTTATAATATTTTTCTGAAATATAGGATGCCAAATATTTGATGATTGTAGCCAAATATAGAAAAAATGGAATGCCAAATTATTATCCACATTATAAAATTAAATAATTATAAGGTGGATGGAAAAGGGTAATTTCTTTTAGTACCCCCAATTGTTTTTTAAAAAAACCTTGGGTGCATTCTAAAAAGGAGTGGCTTCCCTAAGAACAAAAGATGTATTATTTTGAACCTTTGACTAAGGTAAGGAACATTTGTCTTTGAATTTACAAAATATGTGAATAAAAATGTAGGGTCCCATGTATTGGTTGTTGGGTTAAAATTTTAATTTAATCAATTTTATGTTATCTTGAAAACCAAATATAAAATATATGTTAATACATGGTATCAAGGGAAAATATTAAAACACATATTTGCTAAAAAATTTAGATACTAATTATTAGTAAATTTAGCTAGTAGACTAAAAGCATTTAACTCAAGAATTTTTTTATTATTTTCCATTTGTTTATTCTACCTATTATCAATGGAAGCTTTGTTTGGTTGCCAATTTTTCCCTTGGAAAATAAGTTTGTTTAATCAACTTGTCATGAGATGATAACTATATTTTGATTCATGTGCCTTATTTTTCATTTTCATTGTTCATTCATAACTTAGATATGGTCTACTATTTATCTTACTAAATAATTGATTATTGAGCTCATATATTTTTATGAATTGTTTCACAAGGTTTGTGAGATAATGGCATTGGATCATAAGGAATTATCGACAACATCAACATGCAATCTGCAAAGTCAAGAACACCATAACAAAATTGTTAAACCCATCATATACAAATGGGTGGGAGTAATCAATTTATATTTTATTGTGATTATGTGAGATGTTAAACATGTTATGTTGCAAGCTAGGTTTTTTTGTTTCTATGAAGTTCCACTTGTGTATTAATTGGAACTAAGATTAAACTTGACAATGATTATTGTTTAATCCTATAATTTCATGTCTAAGTTGTAATGGAAACTACATTGGCCACAAAATTTGATAACCCTATTTATAGCAAAATAGCTTGTTAAAAGGCATTAAGGTACTTACTTCTGCATGTCCCACCTCACTATGCAAATGATGTAATTTTGAAAGAGTAATCTTGATTTCTTTTTTAACTCTAGGTTTACTAAAACTATTATTACAACATTTGTTCACATTGTTCAATGCAAAATCTATCCGTACCATCTTAGGAACCCATCAACAATTCCACCCTTCAAATTGCTTTAATATGAAGACCATATAATATAAGCTAATTCAACCCTCCTTAAAAGGTTGAATCACAACATTAGGAGTAAAAATACTTGTTGAACTTGATTTACATTGTACCAAGCATGTCAAGTTTGGAAAATAGTCATAAATTGTATTTCAATGGTATAAATAAATAAACATTTTAAAATTGTGTTGATATATTTATAAAGTGGCAATCTTATGGATTTGGAGTTATTTCATCATATTGTGAAAGTCCTTTTACATGTGCAAAATGCTTGTGGAATAGGTAGTGATTTCTTAATGGTTTGAAATATGGATGTGATTTTTATTATTCAAACCTTCATCCAATGTTTTCAAATTAACTTTGAACTTCAATATGCTTCATAAAAAATGCTATATGTGTTGAACCATTCAAAAATTCTTTTATATACATTTATTGAATTTTGATTTTTGAACATCCTCAAAAGAATAAAATAGTATCAGAGTTTGTGATCATGGTTAAAACCAAAGTTGTGTATTGGATTACAATTTAAAGTTTCATGTAAAAAGTTAAAATTTTTAAATTATCACTATGGTAAAAATGACATTTTATGATTAAGTCCTATATTATTACAAGTGGCAAAATCAACTAAAAATGGCATAAACAATGGGTCCAACTCAACTATAAATGATAGAAGTGATTAGTAGAAAAGGACCAATCATAAAATGCCATTTTTGGTGCAGTGCATATTATTGATCATATTTGATTTCAATATCAATTTTTAGTTCAAATAATTGTATTAATGCTTTTAAAATTGTAAGTAGCAATTTAAATTTATTTTATTTAATAGATGAAAAGCGCACGTCAAATGTAGTCCTTGGCAAAAACTTCAACCTTTATGCCTCTACTTCCTTTTATTATGACTAGACCTTAAAGTCAAACTCATTGAACTTAACTAGCTTTCACCTTTCAAATATTAATCTAAACATTTGGGATTCCATATGTTTAGAATGATAATTGAAAGGCCAAAGTTAATTACCATTTTGGGAATATTGGGAGTGCCTCCCATTTATTTGAACAATTTAATTTTTTTTTTTTGGTGGAGTGCTTGGCACCTGCATTCATTGAGCTCCCTTGTGCCTTTACCTTGACTTTGTCTTACCTTGGAACATTCTCCCCCATTGAAAGAGATGAATGTCTCATTGAGCACACCATTATTTGTCAAGGCATGATGTTTTTGCATTTTCTTTTCAAGCATAGATGTCCTTCGAGCTAGTTAAATAATTAGCCCATCGTAATTAAAATGTAATTGCTTGATCACCATGGTCAACACATGTCAATTGTTTACAACCACAATTAAATTAGACATCCTTCAAGTTCCAACACTCTATTCACCAAATCCATTTGCATCTTACAAGAAAAACCATGGTGTTATTAAAGCACCTAAAATTAACCTCTTTAACAAAGCCCCCCCCAATTTGCAAACCAAGGAACAATGGGCTTCTATATGAAGAACATCTCATGTTATTTAAGGGCAGATTTAGATTCCATTTTGTGTTCATTTGGAAATATATTTTCCAACCACTTTAACTGAAAGTGAAACGAGATTTGACTCTCCAAATGTGACCTAAGAACTTGTCTTTTAATTTGGTGATGGCAACTTAGGTGGATAGCGCCTTTACATAGGTGTTGGATTATAACTCAAATGGCATCGAGGTATTGACATTTTCTTGCAAGCCATCATCAACCATCATATCCATGCTTGTCTTATGCCTTTTGACACTCATTCCATCCAACCCCAAAACTTAAAAAGACAAAACACAATTTCAAAAAAATAAATTCATGTTTCTTTTGTAGAAACTAATAATTCCATCTCAAGCCACTCCAATGGGCATCCTAAGGTGGGAAGAAAACAAGGGACCTATGATGAGCCATGAGCCACATCTGGCCCTGCGTTTTGGGCATGTCCTCCTTCACTTGCAGGCTCTACCCATTGGAAAAGCACCAAACAACAGTTACCATACTTAAATCATGAGGCGTAAGAGGCCGAACATTCTTACTTCTACTCCTTAAATGTAGGGTAAAACATGTAGGGTAGGGCCTTACTAGAATAAGGGCCCCCCAAGGGCTTTACTTGGTGTAAAACCCAATTGGGTTTTTTATTAAAAAAATAATCCCATGATGCCCGGTGGGTATACAAATTAAAGCATTGGGTTTTTTATTTTTTAAAAAATAATCCCCTGATACCCAGTGGGTATACAAATTAAATCAAAGAGTTGACAAGCTCTATGAAAAGTGTAAAGCCTGTGGACATTGTCCATGGGTTTTATGCTTTTCGTAAAGCCCAACGGCTATTTGAGGCTAGATTACCTTGGATATACCTATGTCCACGTACATTACAAAAAAACTGAAAGGTTTTTACAAGTGGGAGGGATCTTACACGTGTAAATAGGCATGTTATCCATCCTCTTTTCTAAGAGGGACATTTATGTATATACAATGTACCTTCCAAATGCACTTAGGACTTTTCTATGAGTGCTCTAATCTCGATACATTTTGAATTAGGTAATGCGAGATAAACAAGGATGCCTGAAATTTTCTATTTCACAGCATTTGTGTATTAAAAAGTGACTCCATCTTGTTATGGATGGTTCCCATTTACCCGAGTAAAAAAACTTGAAAAAGAAAGAGAAAACATTGGTCCAATGTGGTCCTTTTGATATTAAGCCTGAGGTAATTCCCAGCACTGAAGCTAAAATGTTAGGAAAATTTCCAAACTTGGTGGGGACCAAGGAACATAATCAAAGGAAGCCTTCATTGCAAGATACTTGGTCCTAAGTTTGTAATAGTTTTATAAAACTTGTATTTCAACTCTCTAATTATGTGAGAGATGCCTCAGTAACATCTCCCTCTCATACATGATACCTCTCATCATTTTCACTGCTTGAGAAAAAATAAAATGACATTGACAATATTCTTGAATGAATTTTGAACCCATGTTTTATGAACATATTAGAAATAACTTGGCTGGACTATAGCCTTTAGAAAACACATCTTTACACATACTTAATAGATCCATATCAATAATTGTAACATGAAAGAACACCTTCAAGAGCAAAATTATTTGCTAAATACACTTGCTTGCCAAATCATATAGCAAATTTCCCTCTCACTACTACTTCCTTGGATACTTCTTTGAGTACCTCCCTCACATATTTCCCCAAATGCTTCCCCAACTACTTTCCCAAGGGACTTCCAATGATTGAATCTTTGACTTCTTCCTTTGGAGCCTCCTTGATTGCATCCCCAAGTCTCAAGGGCTTCTTAGGTTACTTTTCCAAAGCACCTTCCCAACTCCCTCTCCAAATGTCACAAAATAAAAAGTGTGAGAATGCACTTGACAAAATTAATTTCTACATCAACATCATCCGAAATGAAAGTGTCATGATTCTTCTATTCATGGATATCAAGCTAGATTTTGCACTTCTTGTTGTGGAGAGAGTGTGGATTCCTAGTGAAGCAAAAGAAAAATAATGAGCATCAGGATAGTAGGCTAGCCAGTCCTTGCTGAAATGGCTCTAGGGAAATTGAGTTTGAAGGGGAATCAATTGTAAGAAGGGGTGCACTGGGAGAGTTGGGAAGTGGAGACTTATTTTGACCCACATAGTTTGTCTTTTCTTCATCCAATTTTACTGTGCAGCATTACATACTGAGCACCATTGGAGATGCTCTTACTTATTATTTAAAAGTGAAAAAGCATTTTCAAGGCCAAATTCATGGTTTGAATCAGTTAATTTGTTTTGGCGAATTTTCGCCATTTTGTGAAGAATAATTTGAAAAAAGAATACTTTGTTACAAATTCCATTTTCCTAAGAAAACAATCTCCTCAAAAGGAATTAAAACTTCCATTGTCGACTTCAGTCTTCAATACATGGTGAGTGAACTTATACTTAATATTATTTGTTAATACAATTTACAAATATTTGTAAAATTTGTTAAGGTGTCTATATTTATTTATTTTTGGTTTGGGGTGTTTCTAAAACCCAGTAGAATTTTACTAGAACCCATTGGGGAAGACATTTCAATGTATATTCTATATGCAAAGGCAATTCTTTTCTTTGCATTTGAATTTTTTATTTTATTTTATTCAGAATCAAAGTTTGTTCAATTCCAATTTTCTTTTTCCCCCAAAATCCGGAACCAAAGTTTCTTGGATTCTGAAAAATGTTCCAAAAACCAGAACCAGGGGGATAGATATTAACAGAATCAAACAACTGCACACAACAACAACACCTAGACTATGGACCCTAAACTTGTTTTACTATTGCTGCAAATGCTTGTTTGATCATCCCAAGAGTATTTGGAAAGCTGAAGGGAATCTGATAATCCAAAAGCTTTTATTCAAACTGGAAATGGAATTTGATCATCAAAAAATGATGAAATAAATCCCTTTGGATTGGCAACCCCCTTAACTTGATTGAATCCATCCCACTTGAATCAATCTCTCTCTTTCTTGGCCTTGCCTACCAAGGCAAGGATATATTGTGTTTAAATTCATTGTAGAGTATAGTAGCTTAAGGGATTTTGGTCCCTAGGTAATAATAATAGGTCTATTTTTATATGAGGATTTTTGAAAGTTGATATTTTGGCTTGTGTTGGAACTTGAGATTAGTTATAGAGTTGTAATATCTTGAACGATTTTGGTTTCTTTTAGAGGACTTTTTTGAAGATTATATTTTTGCATGGTGAAATACTTGAGTTTCCATAATTCTTCTTTTGCCTTAAGATACTTTCAAATGTAAATGGCAAGGCCAAAGCGTGACACACCCCTTGTTAAATTTGGGAGAGAGAGAGAGGGGAATGGATTCCATCATGTCCCCAATGCATTATTGTTATTCCCTGTTGTTTCTTCGCATAATTTTTTTCTTCTCTTTTTTCACACGAGGCAACTACCTACCTACCAACCATGGCGCCGTCATCGCGGGCCCCGCGCTCTCTTCGATTCCCGTCCGTCGCGACAATCCCGTGCCACTATATCATCCCGCGACCTCGAGCACATTCCATCTCGCAACAATTCAGTAGCACTCAGAAGAATCTCAGTTACTCAGTCAGTCCATCGACCCAATTTTCCATCAAGCTTCTTTTGCACATCAGTCTCTCTGAGAGAAACAAACTTAGAGGCACAAGAGGAGGAGTCGATCGAGGGAGAGGACAAGAGTCGGGACTTAGAACCCACTTAGGACGTCCCAGTTGCACAAGAATCCCGATCGCGGATCATAGTACCAGTAATGGGTTCGGGATCAATGAGATCGAGCTGGGTTTGTATTTTGATGCTCATCCTGTCAATCTTGGTGATTCGTGATCAGCTGCCAGAGCTGGGTGCCCCGTTCCTTCTGCGAGTTCAGGCGCAAGGGTCGTGGGAGGTGGTGGTTGAAAATGCGGGCATTGCATCCATGCATACTGCGGTTACCATTTATAACACTGTCGTGTTGCTGGATAGGACGGACATCGGGCCTTCTCAGCTTCCGTTACCAGATGGAGAGTGTCGCAATGATCCCAATGACGAGGTGAGTGAGCAGCTCGTGAGCTTTCGGCTGCTGTAGCTGAAATTTAGTAGCTGCAGCTCATGTGCCAGCCACTTCATCCTCAGATTCGTAATTCGCTAGTGCAGCTCCCGCCCCTTCATGGGGATTTTTGATGTCTACGCTCGCGAGCTCATCAATTTCGTATTTACAAATTCGACATTCTTGCAGTTTCCTTCGATCTCGAAGCGAATGTGATGAAAATTTCCCAATGAATTCAACTCTAGAAATGATGCATAGATCAACTGATCGAGAAAAACCTGTTAGACTATATTTTTTAAATTTTTTTTCCCCCCTAACTTGTTTACGAATTCTGCAATGACGAATTGTCCTGATGTGCATGATCACGCAGACCTCAACACACGACTGCACCGCGCACTCTGCCATCTATGATATCGCTTCCGGCACCATCAGGCCACTTTTCATAGAAACGGACACCTGGTGCTCCTCGGGACAATTCGATACCGATGGCACACTAGTGCAAACAGGTGGAGACAATGATGGATTTACCAAGGTAAAAATAATAAGATCATCAAGATTCCGCAGCTGCTAGACTCTAGTTTTGCGGCTGTCGACAGTTCCTCCACGCCTTCTTTTGTTGCTTTCAATCTAGACCCAGTATCCGCTAGCTTTTGGAGATCAAAAACATCGAGATCATGTTCTCAAAAGAAACACCTGGTGTATGTACAGCCCGAGATTGCGATTCTTCCCGCGAATTCAAACTCTGTTGTAATTGTGCTTCTCATGTCATGAATGCCTTGTCATGCGCAGATTAGAACCTTCGCTCCATGCCCAGGAGACGGTGATTGCAACTGGGTAGAGACTGGTACCCCATTGCAAAACGGGCGCTGGTACGCAACCAACCAGCGAATGCCGGACGGTAGCCAAGCCATCTTCGGAGGACGAAGCTGTGACACCGTGGAGTATGTGCCGTCCAAAGGAGCTCCTGTCTACATTCCTCTAATCGCAAATGTAAATTCCAACTCTCTCTCTCTCTCTCCCCTTTACTCTTGATTCTTTCTGTTGATTCTCGAGAGATTCCTAATTTCGCTACCCAAGTGTTATTATGATCACCCGAGTCTAGCTCGCAATTATATGTGAGGATTCAAGCTCTGATCAAAGTCGAATTGCATGGATTTGGGCCTGTTGCTGCAGACAAACGATGCACAAAACGACAATCTGTATCCCTACGTGCATTTGCTACCCAACAACCAGCTCTTCATCTTCGCCAACAGGGATTCCATCCTCTTCGACTGGAACACCAACACGGCGGTGGCCAACCTCCCCACGATTCCGGGCGAGCCCAGAAACTATCCGTCAGCCGGGAGCTCGGTGATGCTACCATTGTCGGGATTCAACGGATGGGGAGGCCCGGAAATTCTCCTCTGTGGCGGAGCCACATACGGTGCCTTCCTCAACCCCGCGGCCGCGCTGCCTGCCTCCATTACATGCGGACGAATTGCACCTCTAGATGCAGCTCCCGCCTGGGCGATGGAGAACATGCCCATGAGACGCAACATGGGCGACATGTTGCTGTTGCCGGATGGCAATGTCCTCGTCGTCAACGGAGCCGGCAATGGAGCTCAAGGATGGGGCAATGCACAGAACCCCGTGCAAACCCCCGTGCTCTACAATCCTAATGCTGCTGCGGGGACGCGATTCCAAACCCTAACAGCCACAGACATTCCGCGAGTCTACCATTCCACCGCGAATGTGTTACCAGACGCACGCGTTCTCATCGCCGGTAGCAACACCCATCAATTCTACACCCTGACAGGATATCTACCAACCGAGCTGAGAATCGAGGCTTTTTCACCACCCTATCTTTCTGGTGCGCCCAGACCCACCATCACCGATGCTCCAGGAGCTTTAGGCTACGGCCAAGCTCTCACTCTTACAATTGCCGGCGGCAATCCGACTGCCATTGAACTGAATCTGCTAAGCGCTCCATATTCCACTCACTCCTTTTCTCAGGTAGCTGGTTACACACACTCTGAAGCTTCTGCAATTCCATGTAACTGGGTTGGAAAGATTTGGTGCATTTTGTGCAGATTGTAAACGATTTTGTTGTTAGATTCTGTCATATTATAGACATCTTAAATCACAGGAATTTCTCATCCGAGGTGATTCTTCTCAGGTACAGTTGTTCTCCTCACTAATGTTCGCTGTACTCATCAGATCCTTGTTCTTTTGTTATGGGTTGAGCCTTGTTGACGACATGTGTTGCTGTTGCTGCAGGGACAAAGGTTATTGCAGCTGGAGACTTCAATCCCAGCTTCCGTAGGAGGCGACTTGTATACAGTGACAGCAACAGCACCACCCAGTTCTGTGATTGCCCCTTCATCTTACTACATGTTGTTTGCTGTCTCCAACGGCATTCCAAGCACAGCAAGCTGGGTTCATATAGGTTAAATTCTCTGATGATGACCAGAATCTTTTCTTGGGGGACTGACCACGCAAACTCCACTTCTTATCTCAAGCGGTGGGGCAATTGCAATCCTCTCTCTCTTCTTTATCCCAGCAGCTAGATCTCAAAATTATTATAACCCAAGCGGGTTTACAAGCTTTGATCAGGTTCTTGAAACCTCGAGAGAGCAATTTCTGTGGAGGTAAATATCATTCAGGCTTGAGCAACAAAATAGTGGTGATGGTGCTGCTGGCTGTGGCTGGACCAACAACTTCAATGGAGACTTTGATTGTGTTGCTTCAACCTTTGAGAGTTTGACACTGATTTTGTTTCTGTTTCCTACACAAATTGAAAAGGAGATCTGTGAAAAATGACATTCCAAAATTCGCATTTTATGGACAATTGTGAAAGCTCCCATCACACCATTGATTTCACAGGATTTCAAACTTTTGGCAAAATTGGGAACAAGTAAGATCAAACCCTCGCAGGCAGGAGTCCTTCCAAGCAAACAAGCAAAATTGCAGTGCTTGTTGAAACCTGTCATGTTCTGAAAGTTGCCTTTGTACAAAGTCCAGACTTTTGAATTTCTCTTAGTTTCTTTTATCTATACCTGTCTGCCACCGGCCTTCAGGACCACAACTTACATAGGTCTTCTAACTATCCCTAATTTCTGAAACTTGTGCCACCAGAGAGTTGAAGCACAAGAAGAGACAAAATAAATTCAGAGCTTTTATATGAGCACAGAAATAATGCCCGAGGAACTAAATAAAAACTAGAATGCCTTTCTCTACGTTGATAGATTGAGTGACAAATATAATTATTGCTAAAAACTGTTTCGTGAAATGAATCAAACTATTGCTTTCTTTCTCTCATCTTGTATGAAACTTTCAAATTATGGATGTGTGTACAAGTGGCAAAGCATGTGTGTTCTTCGTCACAATAGAGAAATGGCAAAGCATGTGCTCTCTTCATCATAAGAGAGTCATTTTAAGCTTGAAGCTTAGAGGGCAAGGGGTGGGTGTCCATCATACATGTCATTGTAGGGGAAAAAAAAAGCCTCATTGACACATATCTGAAATATGGGAGGAGCATCAAGATGCGGCCATTGCAACCTGGGCAAGCACAGAGAGGACCAAAAGTGATGCAATGAGGAAAGGGAACAGCCAGAGAATGGCATTTGGAGTAAAACAAGGGCTCTAGACCATGGACCTAACCTTTCGCTAGAACCAGAATTTTAAAACTAAACTCTTGAAAACAAGTTCAAGCTCTTGCAGTAGACACATTGATTTTATTTTTTCAATTAGCAAGGTTGCATTTTTTGGATAGGTGATTGGTTTTCATTTCTTGTAAATTTTGGTATTTTCATAAATTTCAGTTTTTAACTTGTTGTAAAACTTAATACCTTCATAATTTTCAATTTTAGCTTGTTATAAGATTTCATACCAATAAAATTTTAGGTCTTGGGAAGTGTGTAATGTATACATGGAACCAGACCATGTTTTTGAACTAGGCTTGAAGATTTTTTTGAATTTGAAAAAATTTGTCAAAACAAAAGTCGTAGGGTTTAAAAATTTGAAGAACCAGGCTCAAACTTGCACTCAAAAAACGAACCAAAACATTGTTTAAGTGTCAAAACAAAGACCAAAAGTTCTTTAAAATGGAAGAACTACATAACACTAGTATAAACCTTAGGAAAATCATACATTAATGAACTTTGCATAGTTGATGGATCTCTCTAGCTATAATTGATCCTCTTGGGGTGTAATTAGGGTTAAGCAACTCATGCCCAATTCCTACAACAGGTGAAGATAGTAGTATAATGTTGGATCACAATGTGTTGGATTCTAATCTCACACAACAATATAATTTACATGGTAAGAATGCTATTATATTATTTTAGGAATAGTAAATTACAAAATGTCAAATATCATGAAAGGTTTCTTTCACCACTTCATTTAGTAACCACTTCAAAAGTGAAGAATCCCAATCTTTCATATATAATTGTTTTGGATAAAGGATTAACATACGTCCTTTCACTCCCACTAATTCTCTATCATGAAATCTATTGTTCAATCATCTTTTTTCAAACTCCTACTCCACTTTCTTGTTCCACACCAACCTTAATTCTTCTAGCATGGTATACAAGGTTTTTTAAAAGTGCATTGGCACTTTGGTTATCTCCAAAAAATGATAGGACGGGCATCACTCAAGGAATCTTAAATCTACTAGCAATTTTTTCAATCACGTAGCTTTGGAAGATGTTTTTGTTAGTGCCATATATTCAAACTTTATGTTTGATAAAGCTACAAATATTTATTACCCCAATTTATCGTTCCTCTAGCAAGCTTGAAACAATAGCATGATGTTGATCTTCTTGTATCAATATCTCCAACCTAGTCAACATCTAAATTTCCTATCAATACATCTTTTTCCTTCAATTTGATGTATTGTGTCCCAATTTGTATTTTTATTTCCTCAAGCTAATGGATGCGCATGTGTAGATTTTGGGTGCACCCATCCAATTGATGGGTTGTTTTGAAATCTACCCATCTACTTGTTGGGTAAGTGATTTAATCATGCCTCTATATCATTTTATTTTTTGGGTTGTCACTTGTTTTTTTTTATCATGAGGTTTCATATCATTATGAAATGTAAAAACAATTCATATGACTAATTTTTAAAATGAAATTTGTTGGATAAAGATACAAATAATTAACTTTAATTCCTTTAAATCTCATTAAAATGATATTCTTAAAAAATTGATTTGAAAAATCATGCAAGAATTGATTAAAATAAAACACATCAATTTAAAAATAATTAAAAAAATTAATTCGTTTTAGAAATATAAATGTTTTAAATTAATTTCATGTTATTTTTAAAACTTGAATAAGGCTTTAATGAAGATTTAATAACAAAAATCATAATGAAATTAATTTTGAATTGATTAATTTGTTTATATTGTTGTTGCCTTTTATGTTATAAAAATTTATTATTGCCTTAAAATAGTAGACATGCAGGGGCAAACACAACTAGCTCTTTTTAAATTTTCATTATTCATTTATTATGTGCCAATGTCTTTTTCCAAGGTTTGACAAGAAGTGGGCAAGACACTCCAAAGCAAAAGCACAATCAACCCTAGTGTTGTGCAATGGCATGCATCAAACATCCCATAGTTCAAGTTCATTTTCACTTTATCAACTTTAGTTTAGGGCAATTTGTTTTTGGTGAGTTTCTCCTTAGTCTCTAATGGAATACCAATTGGCTTGCAATTCTCCATTTGGAATCAATGTATTTTGATTAATATATATTTTTGTATCGTTATAATCCATTCTTCTCTTTTGTTTCTTTTAATTTGTATTCCAAAACAAAAAGGAATCTTTCCAAGATTTGTCATCTAACATTCAAATTCAAGTAATTACTTGATTTGATGTATAAATACAACATTGTTGCTTACTAAAATAGTGTCATCCACATATATGTGAGAATGATATTTTTTAAAAAAATCTTTTAGTATACACATTAAAATTAGTAGAACAGTTTTGAAATCTTATTAATAGTAAATATTTGATACCATGCCCTTGATGATTGTTTGAGATTGTTAAGATATTTGTTTAATTTTCATATGAAATTAGGGTTTCTTCCATTTTGTACTCCTAGCACCTCCATATATAACTTTTTTCGTATTGTTCCACTTAGGAAAATTGTCTTCACATCTAATTATAATACTTCAAGTCTAGATCAAACTCAACTACCAAGGCAAGAGTCATTTGTATTGAAATCAATTTTATTACAAATGAAAAGTTTTATATGTAATCCATTCCTAGAACTTAAATAAATATTTTTGTTAAAAGTTTTGCCTTGTAACTTTCCATGCTTCCATTTAATTTCAACTTGACTTTGAACAACCATTTGCATCCAATAGTTTTTTTGTTGGTTGGAAGAGTTATGATGGTCCATGTTTGATTATTTTTCAATGATTGCAATTCAATCTCTATTGCCTTCTTCTAATGAATTGAATATTTTCTAGACAATGTTTCCACTATAGTATATGGTTTTATAATATAAGTTTGTGATATTAATGTTTTAGGGTTTGACTTGTTCCCCTCTATTATTTTTATTACATATCAAGTTTATTTCTAATCCTTACAAATCTCTATTGTATGGGTGATTTAGAGGTTGCTTCTTAAATTTTTGACTAATTTTTTATATTGTTTTATTTTTTTGGTGAAAGCTCTCTTACAATCTTTTCTATAGAGTCATATGTAGGTAAAAACATTATATTATGGGTGAAAGCACATTAAGGAGAGTACATAATCACGTTGTAGCTTGTTGAATTATCAATCATGGGCAATGGAACAAAATATAAATGAATAATATGTGAAAAGAACTCAAAAAATTTGATATTATTTGTGATATGATCACATTGTATGAATTTCATGAATAGATTTTGAGTTAACATAACATATTGAACTTTTGAAATGCTAAAAACTTGCATCACAATCCATACCATATGATTATGGACCCATTATATTTACAAAAATGTTTAATTGGGTAATTTTTTCTGACATAGAAAATAGTGTGATGCATTGATACAAAAAATAATAATTTTGAAATTTTTTGAAAACCACAATTGATATATACAATGAAATATGAATTTTTTTATAAATTTTTTAATTCATTTGAATTAATAATTCAACTTTCCATTTTTTAAATGTAAATTTTTGATACAATTGTCTATCATTGATCAAATCTAAAATTTAAAAAAATTGTTTAGCCTTGCCATATGACTTGTGCAATATAATGTATTTTGCTACAGTGTATATGAACTTTTAGTTAGTACATCTTTAAACTCATACAATTTAATTACTTCAAACCACACACAATGGGTTATTAAAAAAAATTATATATGTGAAACTACATTATTTTCAAAATAATTATTGATTGTTCTTGAAGATAAAACATCTTTCTCTTCCTAATAAGATATGTACTACCAACACATGTGGTTAGAAATAATTAAGTTCTAATTAATGATATGTGTTACTATTGGAATTACTAGTTTGACCTTAGTCCCTTTGACAAATTTTCACAATTTTTTTGCTTTGAAAAATAATGTGAATCAAAGCTTCCACACATGGAAGTAATTCCTATCAAATTTGGGAACATGTCTTATGTCTTCCTTGAGGGACATTTTAATGACATTTAATTTTACTTTTACTTGTTGAAGTTGTGTTCAAAAATTTTGCCTATCATTATTGATGTTCAAAAATGTATTGTTATTAGGTCATAAAATCTAAATTTTTATCCTTTAGCTCTAATACCATGTTGGATTTTTACCTCACACAACAATGTAATTTACATGGTAAAAATGCTTATATATTATTTCACAAATAATATTACAAAATGTCACAAATCATGAAAGTTTTTTTCACTACTTCGTTTACTAAAGATTAGTAATGTTTCTCTTCATGATGTGTTTCTTTGCTACTTGTCCTTAAGATTTTCAAAAATGAAGCATCATAATCTTTCATATCTCATTATTTTAAATGAATGATAATCATACATCATTTCACAATGTTCATTAAGTTAGTTGAAACATGAATTGTTCTTGAAATCCTCCTTTTTTGGGTTCAACATGTCATAATTAGTGTTGGATCAGTACTAGAGAAACAACAATTTTGATTAATAAGAATTGAACTATAATCACAACTAGGATTGGTATTGGAACTAGATTTTATTTTATTTTTAAACATAAAATTAGGTTGTAAATTTTATTTGCGTGGAATTGGAACTAAAATTGATATACATGTTTTTAGAAAAGAAAAAAATGACTGGAATTGGGGTTTTTGGAGGTTAACCAAAAGTTAACAATTCATTTCAATTCCAATTAGTAAGAACCAAACTATAACCAAATTAGATAAATCTAATTTTTAGAATTCAGAATAAATCAAAAATTTATTGTTTTTGAAAAACAACTAGATTCCCATTTCCTATTGTGTGGAATTAGAAATCTCTTATTTTATTTTTTAGAAAATGAATAAAAAAATTTCATAAAAATAAAAAATCACTCAATATAAAATATAAACTCCACAAACCACCACTAGATGTCAAGGCCTTTCTTAAGGGTCATAATTGTGGTTCTCAAATAAATCATGTACTCAATTATGATATAACCACAATTCTCAAACATTTTGAAAATGTTAAAAACATCCATTAAAATTCTTTCCTAGTTATATCACTAAAGCTCCAATGGGTTTTTGAGGTTTTTCAAATAACCTAAACCAACAATTCTTTGATTTTGATTTTTTCAAAAACTTGGAAGTTGGAACTTAGTGGTTCCCTAATTTTGATAAATTAAAAGAAGAAAAACAAGTATTAAAAAAATCAAATACGCGCCCAACAATGGTTTTTGGCTAACTATTGTGTGGACATTCTACGACACTCGCATAGAATGGATACCTATTCATTTAATGTTTTTCAACCTAATCACATTTTTCCAATGCATGCAACTATTGGAACCTTAATAAGTGCTTGGGGGGGAAGAGGGATGTGGCAAACAAACCTAAATCCATTCATCATTAAATGACTATAATGCACTTGAATAAGTCTCTAGTACCATATTTCTAAAATTCACAAAGGTGGATAATCGGAGAGTTAAAGTTTCAAATATTGGAAATATTGAATTTTAAGGCAAGAATTGAAGGTGTGAATTATGTTATGTTAATGCAATTGCTATTGCAACTAGTCCTTAAACATGAGTCCTAATTAAGGTTACAATTATAACATATGCGCGAAGCCAAAAATATAATCACGTTAGATACTTAATCATGTTAAAAGCTATCATGGGCAACCTTATTTATTTCATTCCTTGTACAGTGAATATGAATAATAATCAGGTATTTATACCTAAACAATCAAATAAATAAATCCATTTTCTTAAAACACCTTTTCTTTTCTCACATATGGACAAAAAACATAATGACATAATGTTTTGCTACTAGGGCATACATTTTGTAATTTCTTACTATATGAATAGCATGGCCCATCTACTAGCCTACTTGCCTCCATCATTATGTTAGATTATGCCCTACTACCAAAGCATTATTTTGCACAAGATGTAAGGAACTTCAAAGAAGTTTTCATTTATACAATGAAGTTATTTGTGCAAAGTTTCATAAATTCAACATTGGAACCTTGTGTTTTGGCAATACACTAGCTACAATGAAATACATGGTTTTAAAAGATTACAAAACAATTCAATGGAATAGGAAACTTGTTTTTGCAACCAAATTTGGGGTCATTTGAATTTGGTGTCAAGTTGTGGTGCCCATTGGGATGAAAACATGGTTAAAGGAACCAAGGGCACCAAGGTAAAAATCATTTTCCAAGGACTACATGTGACACATGGCATTCTTGTGTTGGTCCAAAGTCTTAATGTTTTAATGTTTCATACATAGTTTACCACTTTGTATTATATATAAATAGTTTTTTTATTACATCTTGATCTTATATCGTGTGTATATTCTACATTTATGCTCTTTATCACATAAAAATCAATATTTTTGTTAAAGCCACATCCTCAAAATTCATAATTATTAGGGCCAAAAACACATTTGAACCAAATGTGTTCAAATGTGTTGTAAAAATGAACTTCGTTAATTTCAATTCCTTTTGTTTTTTTAATCATCAATGTTAAGATCATTTTTAGTTTTGAAAAGGATAATGGTACACATTTAAGAAGGAAAAAAAAAGTTTGAAAATAAAAAATTATCCACTCTAAGGATTTATATTGCTTTAAATATGTAAAAAGAATTTTGATTTGCATCAAATTTTGAACATTTAAACTTTACAAGTTTTGGAGCCTACTCCAAAAAAGCATACTGGCAATCTAAACTATTGTGTTTTTCTTGTGATTTTTCAAAGACAAATAAATACAATTTTAAGGAGTGTCCATTCACTTGGGTGGCTCCTTTAAATGTGTTTTCACCCATTGTGGAACAAACTTTCTAGTCTTTTTATTTCATTTATGGTGTTTTCAACAAAGAGGTTGGAACTTGTTGCATCCCTTGCAAACTTCCTTGGCACTAGAGGTTAATATGCAAAAGTTAACATTTGTTTTGGCTAGGCTTTCAAAGGTTGAAAAAAAATCCTTTGAATTTTGGAGTTTTCTTGCCCATTGGGTGCATCATTGTGGTTGTTTAGTAAAATCAATACAATTGGAGATTGTTGGTGGATTTGACATTTTTGTTTGTTGCTTTTCTTTCTCAATTGGATTTGTGTACCTTTTTGTTCCATGGAGGTCTATGAATTGGTCCTTTGGAAAAAGCATGGGTTGCTTTGCATTCTAAAGACCTAAGGATCAAGGTGATTTGGAGGTCAACAAGCATATTAGCCCCCGTAACATAGACACATAGTCCTTTTTTCATGTTGAATTTGGAATGTTGGTCCCCAATTTCATTAACTTTATGGATAAGTCAAAAGAAGGGTGGAAAGGGCAAAAAGAGGTTCAACAGTAGCCCCAAACATGGGTTGCATTTACATATAACTCTAACATGGAAATGTATTACAACCTATAATTTTGCTCAATAAAATAATTTCTTATGACTCCTTTAAGCCCAAAGGTTAGGCCAAGTGCCAGCCCACAACCAAAGTGAACCACCACCACGCAAAAGGAAACATTTTCCAATTACATTCATATCCAATAATAACCATGGTGCTTTACATATATGTACTGACATTCACATGCATTTACTGACTTACCTATGATATTTATGGGTTGGCCACAATTCATGGTTGTGGTAATGTTAGTGCAATGTTAATTAAGGTTTTAAAAATATGCATCAATCCACACATATATTGTGCTACTAAACATCAAATCCAATGTGGTAGGTGGCATTGTAAAAGGGCAAATCCATGTTATAATGATTCAAGAAAGGTGTAACCACTATTTAGTTTTACACCCCCGAGGGGACACTTAGTGTGAAGTTTAAGACCTACATGCATCAAACAACCATTTTTAGAGGGGCTATTAAATAATTGTCCAACCTATTTTTTATCACCCTATTATTATCTAATTTTTAAATATAAGCATATTAAAGTCACCGTATATTAATTATAATCCATTTTTTTAGATTATTACATACCCTATATTATAATTAAATTGATTATTTGAATAAAATGTACCCTATTTTTTAATTAGTTAAATTATAATTTTTACCCAACAACCAATATATTGCACCCTATATTTTTACTCATGTATTTTCTACTTTTTTAAACTAGTGTCTCCCCCCCCCCCTTGGGTTTTACACATTTTTAAAAGGTACATCAAGTTAAAATTGAAAATTCTTGATGTAATTATATAACAATGTTTCTAAGATATTATGGAACATTTGGATAAGTTTGAAATAAAGTTTATAAATATAAAATACTCAAATCTTTTTTAAAACAATGTAACCAATGTTTTCATTACTTAATGCAATTTAAAAAAGACTTGAAACGATATGAAAATGACATATTTATGGGAAATTTTTAATTTTCACATTTACATAATAATATACGGCAACATTTTTTTGGGTCATATCAATTTTATATCAATTTAAAAATTTATTCCAAAAACATTTTCCTTATATAACTAATCCAAATTTGTTGCATCATATTGAATGGTTAAGTGACTACTTTTACACACTTCACAAAAAAAAACTAGCAATGGATCATTTTAACATGGATTCATCCAATGGAATTAACTTCCAACTGTTAATTTAGAACATGTATTGACATTCAAATCTTTAAAAAAAAGTTTGAGAATTATGTGTGTGTGTAATGTAAAGTCTCCAAAAAGGAGAAAATCTTTCAATATTAATGCTTCCCCCTTGTAGCAATATTAACGTTTATTATTCATCCTCCATCACTCTTGCAACCTTTCTCCATGCTCGTAATTCATCTATTGTTATTCTAGCCTTTATTTATGTCCATAGTTGCATTACAATCCAATTATATGTTAATAAAAATCTATATGTTATTTTCAATTACAGAGTTGCATTACTATTATAACTTTTCTTCACACATGCAACTTCTATTGCTAGTCAACCCTATATGAACCTTTCTGTACATAACTTCACATCACAATCCAACTACAATTTGATGAAAAGATTTATACTTTGCATCCAATTGAAAAGTTCCTTCTTACATAATTACAAATTATAAATTACATACAAAAACTACAATGAAACTCCCTATTCTATGATTAAGATGCACAACTTTGACAACAAGAGAACAAAATGTGTTCTAAAATCTCAATTGAATGGCATGAGCCATAGGCAAGTTGTAGCCCTCCCCCATTTTCATCAAACCACACTAATAACTACTCATATTATGCATGCAAGACCAATGAAAAAATATTAAAGAATGGATGGTACAAGGTAAATAATTTTTCCCAAAAGTGGAAGTACATATAATATCAAAAATAGTAACATGTAATATTTCACTCATTTTGAATTCTTCTAAATTTCATAGATAGTTTAATTGGGCCTTAAATATAACACACACACACACACACACACACACACACACACACACAAACCATGAATATGCAATTGATTAATAGTTGCGTCTTTATGTCAATGCACACCAATAATTTTATAAAAGCTTTTTAAAACAATTTATTTGATAGTAGTGTATCTTTTTTCATTAATTAAAAAAATTTCACTGTATTTTTGTTAAATGGTAAAAATGACATTTAACATAACTACAACTTCAACATGGAACAATTTATAATTTTAAAAAATCATAATCATCAATATCATCATAACATATTCTATCATCCAATTTGAACTCCATGTTTTTTTAAAAATTTGATTGATATAAAATGTTTTCATTATCACTATTACAAAATGTGAATGCAATTCAATAGTCCCCATTCAATGGACTAATGAATCCATTGGATCCCCACTAAGTCTAGTTCAATGGGACAAGTGAATTCACTCAAAATCTAATGAAAACATTCAATGAATAAAGGACGCATTTTGTTGTAATGTATGGTTGTTCCATTAAAACTAATATTTTTTAGTCCTTTTGTTAAATTGGAGTTACTTTACAAACTCTTGAAAATTAAAAATGTAATCCAATTGACAATTAATTATTCATGTGTACACCAATTTCACAACATAATGAAAGCTTAAGATGTTATCACCTTTAATTTCACAACTCTACCACAAAATCTTCTCAAAATATCTAAAAAGCCACAAAAAACGAGTTGTCATGAAAATGTTCAAACTATTATTGTTTTTTGTCTACACCATACCATGCAAACACCTTATAATGTGCTTGCATTGATTAAAATTGAAAGGATCTTGAATCAATAACTTGAATTGATAAAAGGCCAATAGTACATAATAAATTACCTCTAAAGCTACAATTTTCAATGGAAATGTACAACAATTTATGCGTTTCCAAATTACAATGATTTTGCCCCCCAAGAGCTATTAGCCTTAAATGTGAACAATTTCCTAATGTAATGATGTAATTGATTCTTAAACTCAATTCATCATCTTGCACTTCTTCAATTTCAATCACTAACATGAGCTCTTCAACATCTTTTTTTTTCCTTCCAAGAATCAAGGTTGTAGAATATAGATAACAAGCAATAAACACATCAAGGATAACTATTATGTGCAATTCTTTATTTTTTAGAAGTTCTATAAATGTCTATTTCATTATACCAAAGTCATTTTCAACAACTTACCTCCCCCTTCTATGTTTGTGATTGTACAAGAATTCCAAAATTGACTGATATTTTCCTTTTTTTATGTTGAATCATGAGCAAAGGAACTAATGAATAACCCTTGTATCCCAACAAGTAAGGTGGCATTCCATCTTGTGACCCAACAACCATATCAAAAAAGTCCCCCGTATTGCAATGGACAACAATACAATCCAAATTGGCTTCAACACATGGGTAACAACAATACAATTGCAATTCACACTCCCAAACAATCCAACATACACATCCATGAACCTCTTTAGGTTATCAACCATTGCCTTATCAACAACATTACAACATTTGGTCTTATGACAATAATAATCTTCAATGTATGCATGGGAGGTTTTGTTATAAAAATATGAATGTCATCTATAACACCCATCATGATCAGCATGCCACATTAGCTTTTTAAATTTTACACATGACTACCTGTATCTTATTTGCACCCACATGTCACATTATGAACATTTTGAAAACCAAATTGATAACCATGACAACTTCTTGAAACATAAGAGCTACAATTGATCATCCAATGGTGAACAATTCACTACAAGTTAGGATATTTGCACTTTGTGCAAACTTGTAAATTTCACATGACATGTTAATCTCAATAGGAATTGTTTTTCTTTACTTTGTATCATGATTTGAATGTGAAGGCTTGATCACTTAGTTATAGCAACCAAAAATGTCTCATTTAACATTCTTAAATGTTCAATCCATTTCTTATTTTCATGGTTTCTCAACAAAAATGGGTGCACCATGACATTGATCATGGTTTTTGTCATGGAAAATAAGTATCAAAAGAAGTTTCTATAAAATATTTAAAACATATTTTTAGGAACTTCTAGAAGGCTTAATTAATAGAAGTTTTTAGAAGACTAGTTGGTGAAATCTTTTAGAAAGTGTTCTTGGTAAAAGCTTTTGAAAGTCATAGTTGATGAAAACTTTTGGAAGGCATAGCTAGCAAAAGCCTCTAGAATGCATGTTGATAGAAACATTTGAAAAGCCTAATTGGCAAAAGCTTATGGGCATATGCATAGTTAGGATATGATCACTTCTTGGACACAAAATTCAAGGATTTCATTTTTACTATCTACCAAATACAAAAGTGACATGGAATCAATTTAAGTGTGAAAATTTGGGTAATTAAATTTATGATAATTCATATGGTGGTGGTGATTTTTCACATGCATAAACAATCATGCATCAATACTTTGGTAAAAAACGAAAAATGCAAAAAATGAGTACATAAGTTTCTATAAACAATTTTGCATTTTTTCTTACATGATTTTTTCTTGCACATGTGACCTGCACTTGGGGTGACAAATTCTAAGTTTGGTGAATACAAACAACCAACCAAATAGCCAAAAAAATCTTTTTCCTTGCAACCCTTTTTGAAATGAATCATGTAACCTTCAAAGTTCTTGTATTTTGTATGATATAATCAAGTCCATTTAATGAATATTGCTAAACATAGATGTAAGCATTCTTTATTTATGAAACAAAATTGAAATTAGTTATATTAATCAATGCATTCCTTTTGATTCTTTGAAAATGAAAATTATAGTTCGAACGAAGATTCATATTATTTTAAAGGACTCAAAAGGACAGTTATATTGTACCCAATCTATCTTTATGTTTTAAAATTAATTTAACATGACATCATTCTAATTGTACGCATATAATAATCCACTATAATTATAAACCAATAAATTTTATAATAATCCTAAATAGTTTTTTGGAGTCCTTCTTTTGTTAAACAATTCTTTTGCCTAATCATGAATATGCCCTTCTAGGAGGCCTACTTAAAAAATGTTTATAAAATGCATAATTGATGAAACTTTCTAAAAGATTGATGAACTTATAACAAGTTCCATGAAGTAAAATAAATGAAGGTTCTTTAAAGGGGATCACCCTTCAATTTTGGCAATGCAAGTTGTGATTTACATACTCCACTTCCATTTCAAGTTTAGTTTTGTATCATGTGATCTCCATCAAATTTTTTTAATTCTTTTTTCTCATTATTGAATCCTTTCTTTTAATAAATGCATATAATTCTTCAACCTTAAAATCTTTGTTTTGTCCATAATAATTTCACTCTATGTCCAAATCCTTCACTAATCGCCAAGAAGCAACATGGCAACTCATATTAGACAATATACATCAAAACTTGATAATTCAATTGTAACAAGTCTTTTCATAACCCATTGAACATAAAAAATAAGAATGAAAAATCTAATCATTATTAGAACTTTTTTTTTACAACTTGTTGTTTGTGACTAGATTTATGTCATTTGCTACTATTGTAGTTGCAAAAAAATAGCAAATAACAAGTTGTAAATGACAATTTTTTTCTAATGAATTTTAGGAACTTTGACATTTCTTACAAAACTTTGACCAAAAACACAATAACACCCAATGACAATGACCACTCAAGTTGATTCATGTTTCAATTACAAATTAAAAATGAATGTTGTGAAATTGTGTAAACACAATCCTATGTTAAAAGTTTTGCAAATTGCAAACAAGAAATGAAGAATAAAAAGAAATTGATTAAACAAAAAAAACACATAAACATTGTTGTGTTGTAAGAAGCAAAAACACCATAAAAGAAACCAAGGCAATGTAGTAAGAAAAAAAAAACCAATATCATAAAAAGAAAATAGGATCAATGTAAAACAAGGGGTGTGTCACATTGTCGCCTTACCATTTGCATTGAAAAGTTATCTTAAGGCAAAAGAAGAATTATGAAAACTCAAATATTCTAGCATGCAAATATATAATCTTCAAAAAATCCTCTAAAAGAAACCAAAATCCTTCAAGATATTATAACTGTATAACTAATCTCAAGTTTCAACACAAGCCATATCTACAAAGTTAGGGCAACACTTGCCACTATACCCTAAAACATTAGGTGAGGCCGGCCCTTTGATCCCCTTCACACTAGATGGTGTGAGGGGGAATATTACAGGATAAGTTACCAAGGTGAAAACTCATTTGTGGTTCATCCAAAACTGAGTAATAGCACTAACTTTAACTCATCCATCCCCAATAAAAGCTCATCTAAAAAGCCAGAACTTGCTTGCTCCTTTCTTCAATAGCCAGCAAGAAGCTGAAGAGGAGGAGGAGCCCACTGAGTGCACACACACACACACACACACACACACACACTCATGATCTGAAGTAGTCAGACTTTTTGCCTTTCGAATTCCTTAAAAACTTTACTCCATGGAAGCACTCAAAAGACTTAGAGTTTTGTTTTCTTCCTCCCCTTCAGAGCAGTTCCACCAGCACCACCTATTTGGGTCTTTTACAAGGGTCACCGGTGAACCAGCACCCACAAGTGCACCATCCACTGGATGCCCCTTATTACTCCGTTGTGAATGAACCTCAACTGAGTCAATATTCGGTTTCACCTTGGTAACCAAATTTGTAAGAAATAGGTCTCATATATAGGGAGATAGGTAGGCAAATTAGGTAACTACTAGTTAAGTAGATGGTTTAAAATAGGTAAGGGCTGTTTTTACTACCTACCTACTAACAGTTGCTCGTGGGTTGTTAGTAGGTAGGTAGTAAAAAAAAAGAAGCAACTGGAGCTAAACCACCATAGTTAGCTATGGAACTGGAACCCAACAGAAAACTGTTTCCTGACCACTTACCATCCATCCTTCATGGCACTGTGTTGGTGGGTGCCGGTTCACTATGGCCCTTTACAATTACTTACTACATCCAAAATAGAGTGTTAATTGTCCTCAGTCTCAAATATAAACATGAACAAATGAATGGTATAAGGTGCGAGACTATTTTAAATATTACCACTGGAGTCAAGTTAATCATATTATTGCTGGCCGATAAAAAAAAACCCCATTATTTTTAATGGGCCTTGTGGAGACCACGGTTACATTTACAAATTTACAGGTCCACATCAATTCCATGTTATCTGAAGACAAATACTTCATCCAAAGTACAGTGCAATTTACAGGCCACTTTACTGGTGGTGGTGATGGACCTGCTTCTCACATACATACCATTTAACAAAATAACCTATCATGACTACTCACTTCCTTTTGCACCAGTGCAAATGATGTTTACCAATAAATGTGGCATGTTCACACCCACATGGACCAGCTAAGAGTTCAGTGACTACACCTGGGCTTTTGAGGGAACACAAGTAAAGTCATAATAAATACATGTATAGCTAGCCTACCAAGAGTGAGTAGGGCAATGACTTTATTGTTGTGGTCCTTTGGAGTAACTAGTACCCACAATGTCAAGAAGTTCCTTCCATGAGTTTAGTTCCGAGCGAAGTGGGAATATGTCGCCAAAGTGGTTATCATCCAAAGGAGAAAATTTAACCCAATTTGGCCATAAATAATAAAGATATGAAAGTGAAAAAAAACTTCAGTATCCTTCTAAATTTTTTGGCTACCCTACTAGAATCAAATGTAGAAATCTGGCAATATTTATTATTTTTTTCTCAAATTCCGGTAATGGAAAACCCAAAATTCAAATTATCTTTGCAAGTTTAATTTTTGATTTTAACACTAGAAAAAAAAAATCTAAACTGGTTAGATGCATCCAAATTATACATTTATTGGCTTCCTTACATGGTAGTAAAACATGGCTAGAGGCTTTTGATAAGGACTAATCCTTGAAAATTAGGTCCCATAAACTGTTGCCTAGATAGTTGGTTGGTTGGTCCCCAGTTTGTGTGTTTTTAGGGGTTACTAGAGTTATCCGTAAAGTCACCTGTCTTCACCCTATCTTTGGGCCTGCTTTCACCCCTTATCGCCTCTTTCAGTGATATCCGCAAGTAATGAAATTTTATTAAATCTCAGTATGAAATGCTGAAACTCAGCATTTAATGCACAAGGTTCAAGACTAATTATAGTAGTTGTACAGGTAGGAGCAGTGAAAATATGTGTAGCAGCAATGGAGGCGCTCAGGAAAAAGGAAAGACAGGATGAAACTCAGTTTACTACCAAAATTGCTGGAAAAACTAGTCTGGATCTCAGTTATTTTGTTTTGTAAAATTTTCATTCCCAGTTACACGTTTGATGCCCTATTATGTCGAAACTGACCATTCTCGCCCCCTAATAGTGAGACTTTACGGCTAACTCTACTATGTAGCTTTCTTGTTACTCCACTCCAGTGGTGTTTCGAAACGGTCTATATATATATAGGTAGGCTACTTCAAGTTAGGTACTCAACTCATGTGCAAGCTTATGAAATTGTTGTCAGCTGCTTTTCTCATTCACAAAATGGTCCTCCTGACAATGGCTTCCTGCAACCACCATCCATGTGATTACAAGGGTGAATGTGTCAAAGGCAGGGTGGACTTAGTGTATTTATTGAATTATTTTAATTAAAAATAAATTTTAGTAATCATTTTTTTTGTGATGCAGCATGAGTTTGTGATCATCCATAATCACAAAGTTAGCCAAATTTGGCTATAAAATTTATAAAAGTAAAAGAATTGAGGCATCCTTCCATACTGTTGGCTACCTGCTGGAACCTCATATAGAAATCTGGCAATTTTTCTTTTGAATTAGAAATTTGGTGATGAGAAATGCCAAAAAAAACACTCATTTCCCACATGTTTTAGAAACATTGACCAAGGGAAAATAATAATAATAATAATAATAATAATTTAAATTAAAACTAGTTGGACTTCTAGGACGGAGGGTGACACATAGCGTGACTTGTAATAGGAAGGGGGCCCTCACCCTTTTTTCATAAACAGGAAGTGACTCCCTAACGTTTTCAAAAATTGCCTTAGAGTTCCTACCTAAGTCATTCATCATTTTTGTTGTTTAGCTTCTCATGGCTTAGTTTTGTTGCCTAATGGTCCCTTCTACTGTTCTTGGGTTTTCAAATCTAGCTAACTACCTTCGCCTTTGAGTATGGTGATGGGGTTTTTTCTTTTTCTTTTTCTCCAATTTTTTTATATCAACAAATCTGGAAAATTAATTTAAAAAGTTAGGACTCAGTGGAATGTACACTTGAAGGACAAAAATTTCCAAAAATTTCCCAATCTTTTAGTCAGAAAAACCACAAAATATGTCCCAAGAAGAAAAACAACTGAGGGAAAGAGGGCAAAGCATGGAGCCAGTCACTTAAATAAGTTGAGAAGGGGGATTTCTTCCTTTTAAGACTTCAATATTGCTCTTGTTGATTAACCAATGTGCCCAAAAAATTTATAACATAGAGCAAACTTGATCCCATTCATGTTCCCAAACTAGTTCTAAGCTTGTTCCCAATGATGTTGGGAGAATTAATCTTCCAATCTTATAGTTTGTGTTTGCAATCAGCTTCCTTTGACAGAGGGACTGTTGAAGGAGGAGGAGGAGGCCCAAAATATTGAGAATTTGGTGGTTTTTGGGAGGGAGCAAGAATACAAGGAGGGTTTAGGGCTGGAAAGAACAAAGAGGGGAATACACCTTCTGAAGACAAAGCTTCATCCTTCTGATGAAACCTTGCTAAATTTTATAAAAAGAAAGCACCCAAAGAAAGGGAAAGAAAAAGAAACAAGGGGCAAGGATCAAAGTCCAGCAAGCAAGCAAGCAGCCCAAATGAAAGGGGCCACAAGGAGGAAAGGGAACTACTAAGAACTGAACCCTCCACCAATTGCATGAAACATGTCAACTAAAGAAAGGGGAGGTAAACCCAATACAACTCCAAGCCTAAACAAACCTTCCCTTACAATAATAGTCCATTTTGAGATGGAGGTAGTTACACCTTCTATAATGTCATTGACACTTTTTGTCTATAAAAGGAACACAACATTGATAAAGGAGGGCCTTCGATGCTTTTTGCTATCGACGTCATGTTAGCACATCGATGAAGAAAGTTGTTGATTTGCTAGTGAAGACACCCAAAAACCTATATGGCAAAAGAGAAAAAACAACTACTAGGTAATGGTTGCGATAAAGTTTTTTCATTTAAGTCGTCAATGACACAACCACCCCACAAAAAAAAATCACCCATAATACCAAGTTTGCTTAAGTGGGGTTGGCAATGATAACATCGGCCAATGTGCGAATGTCATCAACCGACAAAACAATGTTGACCCAATTATAAGAAAATTAAAAAGAAGGTGGTGAAAGAACGTGAGTCTACTTTTGCAAAACATGAAACCCTACATCTCTCGCAATGGAAACAAAAACATCTCAAATTGCATCATGGGATATAGTCTTTCCCCACCATGGGCACGACAAAAAAAGTGGATCCCCATAAGGTCCAATGATTAGCCACAAATGTAATGTGATAAATTGAAAACCAAAGGATGGAGGAGATTTAATCTACTCATAAAAGAAAACATCAAAGGGTAGATGAAAACATGGGATGACAAGGTGAGTTGACAACCAAGTTCCTGTGCTTGGCCTTGCATAGGACCTCAAACACGCCTGATGTAAATCAAAAAACATGTCAAAAATGATGTTGAAAAAGAAATGGTTGTGTAATCTCTTTGAAATAGTCTTTTGAAACTGATTTGCTCACCTCTTTACAAGTTATTCCAACAGGGGTAATGCATGTTGTTGCAACTAGGGGAAAAAATTCCTAAGACAACCTCAAATGCACTTAGAAGGGGAGTGAACTTGAACTATTCACCACAATGGCCTCTAATAAGAATAAACACAAATTCAACAAGAATCTAGAAATAATGATTGGTGCTATTAGTGCCCAATTTCCTAAAAAAAGATGTTGGTGCAATGGTCTCTACTAAAATGAAGCCTATACCTCCACTAAAAATGGGGAATGTAACATGTCGACACATTAGGTGCTTCTAGACATTCAAAAGAACTAGGGCTTAAAAGCCTCTCAAAAACCTACATGAAGGTCGTATCAAAGGAAGTGAGTTGGTATTGAAAACTTGAAAGGGGTGAGAAAACACAAAGAAAATAAGAAGGCCTTTGTGTGAAACATCGAAAAAGGACCCTGAAAGTGACTTAGACATCCCCCAACTTCAAAAGCCCATCTGCATGGCAAACATCCTCATCCAAAATGTTTTACAAAAAAGAAGAAAAGAATACGATAGAACCAAAGGGGACTCCTAAAACCTTAATGTTGTCTAAAAAGCAACAAAAACCATGAAAGGTGTAAAATTGGTTGGCAAATTGGAAGGGGACCAAACAATGCACTTACGATACTAGACAATTAAACCCATTAAGGCCAATTGTGAAACAAAATGGTCAAAAGCAAGGGGAATGAGGGAAACATGGCCGAAGATGTGGGTGTCATCTACCAATGAAGGGAAAAGTCACAAAGGAAAAACAATAAAAGACATTCACAAGGCACAAAAATGAACAAGGCAAAAAAAGGGCCTGACAAATGGGTCAACTTGACACGTGCCCACAAATGAAAGGATAACATACAACTCTCCCTCAAGGTAATGATCATTAAAAAATAAAAACAATTGTTGGGCATAAAAAGAGTGGACAAAAAGGAAAAGCGAAGACAACTAGCTTTGTCACAGTGAAGTTCTCAAAAAATGGCCTTACACGAGATGAAGTTAAATGTGTTCACCGTGTCCACTTATAACACCACCCAATTTAGATGGACATCCAAAGCAACTCAAATATTGTGCACCATCACTTCACACTCACCCATAATTGCCACACCAAATTGATGAGGCGATAGATGAAAAAAAAATGCATCACAAAGTTGAACACATAGGGCTCTCTTCACCAACCGATAGAAGACCTCACCCATTGCAATCAATTTAATGCCATTCAAAAGCTTGGACAAAGCCAAAAGCTTAATAACACCAAGGACACAAGTAATGGGCCTTCGCGAATGCGACCCATGGTCACATGGGAACTTGTTGAAGCTAAATGAAGCCACAGGCAAAATCTTTGAAGCTAATATATCCCAAAGATGTTCAAAAACCATGCCAAAAGGTCCCCCTCTAAAAAGATGGGACATGCGCATGAAAGTTGACCTAAAAAAATCCAAAGATAACTCTAGGTCTCCATCTAGTTTAAAATCCATCAAAGAATCAAGGCAAGGGGAAGGTAAAATTGAGGGGTGAAAAGCCTACAAAGTTGAAATAATCTCTAAAGAAGCCTTGTCTCAGAGGAAACCAAGGTTGGGGCTAGAGGGGCAAAGGCCTTCACCACAAGCACATACTCTTTGGCATGCCCTAAAGCCAAATTTTGCCCAAGTCGCCAAGCGGGGGGAAGCAAAAAAAGAATCCAAAGGGAGCATGGGTGGCAAAAGACCTCATTTCAAAGTAGTCACAAACACTTGTGGTTGACGAAAGTGCTCTGCTTGCAACTCCTCCCAATCTCCAAACAAAAACAACCTAAATCAAGCTCTAGTCTCTTGATGCCTAATCATGCCATCCCAAACAAATGTAGCCTCATCCTTCTTAGTTTGTAAATGTAACCATGGAAAAGCCCAATTTTAGGGCTAGGTTATCTCCCCATGTAAACCAACTCATTTTCCCCAAAGATTATTTATTATTCAAATCTTAATAT
>Ga0209611_10001532_pt1 | contig 39744 bp, 31 predicted proteins | sample S1TSphgellanicum_3_FD_187693 | JGI IMG/M metagenome (GOLD analysis project Ga0209611, IMG submission 187693) | Host-associated microbial communities from peat moss isolated from Minnesota, USA - S1T2_Fc - Sphagnum magellanicum MG (SPAdes) (version 2) | ecosystem: Host-associated > Plants > Peat...
TCCAATAATATAATATTTTTATAAATTTTTTTGATGTTCCTAATCATTGCATTTTAAAAAAGTTTCAAGAATGTAACTATGGCCATTTTTACATTTTGGTTCCTTAACCATTCCTTGAGGTGGTTCCTAGTGGTCCACCCAAGGATGTTTTTGCCCTTAAGTGAATTCATTGGTGATAATGAACAAGACCTAGTGGGGAAGTAATGAATTCACTAGCCTAGTGAATAGGGATTAGTGAACTGCACCCATATTTTGTAGTAGTGAATTATACCACAAAATGGGTTGAGGCAAAACCATTATGTGATAATACAGTGAAAACCACTATTAAGTTTCTTTATGAAAATATTATCACTCAAATTGATTGCCTTACACACTTGGTTAGTGATCAAAGGGAGCCATTTCATAAATGCCTTTATTGAATTATTAGTTCAAGAATTTATGATAACACATCACAATTTACCACCGATTATCCTCAAGAAAATTACTAAAAAAAATCAAACAATAAAAAATCAATGAAGTAGATATTGAGTAAGTTAATAAATGCTAATCAAAATGATTGGGATGTAATGTTGCCTACGACACTCTAGGTTTATCAAACAACATACAAGGTTTCAATACAACATACTCCCTACAAACTTGTATACAATTTAATGCCATTATTACCTATCGAATTTATAGTTCCAACCAATATAACAATTGTTGAGAAGGACAAGAATTGGATGAATGCATTATTAGTTCAAATGGAAAATTTAGTCTTGCTTGATGAAAAAAGGATCATAGCAAAGAATTTTTTATTATATTTAGAAATTTAAAAAACATCAAAGTGATGACAAAAAAAAATGAAAATATTTGAAGATGGAGAATTGGTGTTATGGCTCCCAAAAGATCCAAAAATCAAAAAAGGAAAATTTAGGTTTTCCTAGATTGGCCCATTCCAAATGAAGAAAACTTTTCTTAATAATATTGTTCAATTAAACACACTAAGTAATGAAGATGTAACATTGGTCAATATTGACAAATTAAAGGCCTATTGAAATCCAACATAATTAATTGTAACAATTGTTGTAATAAATGTAATTACTGAAGATTTGAAGGGATTTGATCAAAAGAATTACAAGAAGACACAACATTTGGTGCAAGGTGGAAACAACTGGAAAATCCTTATAAGAGTTTGAATACCAATGGATGGGGAAGAATGAAATGACATAATTATGAAAATTACCACCACATAAAAAATTACAGCATGAAAACATTTACAATGGTACCAAACAAGCTAATTAATGCTAATAAAAAATGAAAAAGTGACATGACCATTCATTATATGACACGACAATTAAAACAATTCCAAATATGGAAATAATTATGCACATTAATCCTTTATGGTTGTTGATTTTGTATCTAACACATAAAAAAATAACAACTGGAAGGCTAATATACAACAATGATTCTGACATTTGGGAAAATTATGACCAGAAGAAAAGGACTGTTTGAATGAATGGAACTAGCATGTAGTAGAAATAATATGGGAAAAACTTTGTATCAAATATTTCAAATAGTAGGGAAGGCAGGAAATAACAGATCAAAAAATTCCTTCAACTGCAATTCAGAGGACAAATAAGAATAGGAATGTGAAGTGTGGAAAAAAATAGCTAGTATACACATCTTCACTAAAGAAACTCTTGTTATCTTTAGATTCAGAACTAGAATGGGAGATAAAACAAGAAATGCCAAAAAGTTTAGATGTTGAGTGTAATATTTCTTTTTTTCTCCTTCATCTTAATGCAGTAGATTGTTGGGGGAAGTTGAAGTGTATTGAAAGAATTTTGCAGCTAGTAGACTTTTGAGTGTTTACTATTGTAGAGAGAGAATAGATTGACAAGGAATCAAAACATAGTTTCTTTAGAGTTTAGACATATTGGCATGTGAAATGAAACAAATTCTTTGAAGAAAAAATAATGAAAGAAAGAATAGGGATTGAATAGTCGATACATCATTTAGGTTTGGATTATTTCTTTATGGGCATCATCAAGCAACTAATGCATCCACCAATTGTGAGTATGATTATTGTATTGTGGAACAAGGAGTTCAATTATTATAAGGAGAAGCCCTTGTAGTCAACTATGGCAAAACATAAGTTTGAAGGTGGAACGTGTTTTTGGAACCAAACATATGAAGTCCAAAACCAAGGATACAATTGTGGATATTCAACCGACATTGTTAGATCAAATCCATTTTCCAACATGCATGTACATTACAATGTGGGTAGCTATGAAGGAGGAACCTAACTAGATGATTAAAGTGAAACTTGATGAATTCGTAAGCTTGATTGGAACACATTTGACCTTCATGTGATCAAGGAAATCATTTGTAGCTTTTGGGTTTCCATTGAAGGAAACATCTTGCACAACAAGGAGATCATGTTGGATTGTTGTGCCATCAACAAAATCTTCAAGCTACTAGTAGAAGGTATTGTTGTATTAACAAGAAAATTTTACATTGAAGGATGGGGGGAGTATTTTGAAGGAGGAAAGGAGGAACACTATAGGCAAAACTCAAGTTACACCCTTATGAAGGTTAGAACTTCCAGAATGTAGATGCAATTGATTACATTGGTGGAGGTTGTAACATTTTGACAAGGTAATTGTTAGATTTTTGAAACCTTATTGTTTATTGTAATCATTGTTGAAAAGGGTGTTGTCAATTGGGTTGAGTGGTTCAAAACTTGTGCAGTTGCATACGGAAATGATTATAGTCCAAAATAAGGCAAAGAAGGTAGGGAATAATTTAATTAGCCTTGTTTTTACTTTAGCATGACGAAACACCATACTACACTAGAGTACATAGAAGAAGACAAAGAATTGGTAATTAGGCATCTTCAATGCCCAAAGAACACAAGAAAAATGACATTTCAAGTACCATCAATGTCATTAGTAGGTGTCAACCTAGTAGCACTTTTGTCACAAAAAGGAATCCCACTTGTGGCCAAAAAAACCCATGTAGGAAAAAACACTTTTGGTGATAGCAGTGGTCTAAAAGGGAGCTAAATACCTCTCAAATTGATGTGTGGGCTCAAGAATAGATGGAATTGGGTATGGTAATGCGAGATGCCTTTTTGAAGGATGCATTTCATGTAGGCATGGAGAAATTAGGAAGGGATGGAGACAACCTCAATAACAAAAAGGACCAATCGAATTTGGCAAGCATCATCATTCCAAACCAATCAAATTTGGAAGTAGTTGTCATTGCTCAACCAAATTCAACAAGCATCTTCACCATTGACCAACTAAATTCAAAAGGAGTTGCTACTGGTCAATTGACCTTGGTAGGTGTTTTAATTGATGACCAATCAAATGTTATAACTCGATAGAATTTAGAAAAGATGTTTGTTGTATACTAAACATTGGCGCCTATCAATGGAATGGTGACAAATTTTACTGAGTAATGTGATGCTTAACACAATTCCATTTACCAATTAGGGCTTTATGATGAGGAAAATGAAATGGAGTATTTTTCAAAACAAAAGGATTCCATGGAAAGTGCAAATGGTGGAACTCATTCATGCTTCAATTGAAAAGGTGATTTAAATATGAATACATATTATGGGAAATGAATTTGATAGCTCTTTTTAAAAGTGGAGAGTTTGGAAGGTGTAATTTTGTCTAAACAAAAGCATTGATGCGCTCCCAAGTCCCTAGTTACACCCAAGTTGGGCCTAAGTTACTCTCACAGCGGAATTGTGAGGAACTTGGGGCACGCTCCCAGCTCTTAGCACTAAAAGGGGTAGAGGGGCATGCTAAAGCTCTGGGATGGGACTAGGAAGAATGTCAAGCTATTCATTTACTCGAACCTGCATAAAACCAACCAACAAGTTGGTTAGTTCACATTCTGGAGCACCCTTGGTGCTAGGACAAGCCACGGGCAACTCTGGACTCACTTGACTCGTCACGGCCCAAACTCGGGGTAAACCACCACCTTCCCCCATATAGTATACTCTGTGCCTTTCTGCGGCACCCACATTCGAATGGCTTTTTGTCCCGGGACTCCCAAGGAGGAGTCCCAAAACCATCCCGGTTTGGACTCTTGGAACTTTGCATGACTATAACTCTTTGCTCAAACCTCTGATTGGGATGAGGTCTAAAGCAAAGTTGTAGCTCTCTTCAAGAGCTTTCCAAAAATGTGTCACACCCCACCTGCACGCACCGGGGTCGGTTCGATTCCTGACTTTTAGTGGTTGGGAATCAAATTGCCAATTTGACTCCCGGCCTTTCTTTTTGCCATAACTTGTGTTGCAGATGTCCAAATGGCCCATGCGAGGCCATTTTTGACATCTAAATTTCAATAGATTTCCAATAATATAAAAAAAACTCTAATGCAAGGTGTTTTGACCCCTGCAATCGAACTCTGAAGTTTCAGGAGTCTTGGAGGACTCCCAAGTCCCAATTTCGGGAATGTGAGTTTCATCTTCACACTTCCCTCAAAGTAGGGTTGCAACAAGCATGTTGAGCAACACATTGATCCTTTAGATTTTGAAGCCCATCAGTAGGAGTGGGAAAGGAATTATGCAAGATTTGTTCCTCAAAGATAATTAGACCAAAAACTCCATGAAACTCAAGAGGAATTTGAGAAGATCATCAAGGCATAGGAGGAACAAATGAAGGGAGCTTTGGCAACTTTGCAATAGAATTATGATATCATGGAAAGCACACTCACACATGCAGTAGAAGAAATGAAGGTGGCTAAAGTTTAACGTTAGGGAATGGTGACAATAATAGTGGTTAAACACAAAGAGGAGATCGAATGGGTCACAAAGTGCTTAAAAACAATTGAACAAAAGTTCTTCAAGTTGTAGATTAATGAGGAGACTTGGCAAGCCAAATCCATGAGTGTAGTAAATATGGATGACATGCAAGAAATCTTTCGTATGCAATTTATAAAAGAGGTTAGGAGGATGGAACAAACAAAGGGTGATAAATGTGGGGAGAAAACCCATAAAGAAATAAGGAATGTGATTGAAGAAAATAAAAACCCATAGCAAGAACCTGATGATTTTCCATGACATGAATGTTCTCCCATGATAAAGGACTTTTCAATTTGTTTTTCTATATGTAATGAACGAACAAAAATCGTTCCCTCTACATCATATGAGGGGATTGTTGGACTCAAGCCTTCTAATCTAAGTGATGTGCTACACATCCTGAAGGAACTGGAGCATGCTTTATTGATCATCCCCCATTCAAAGGTCTACTACTTTATCTATCAATTATAAACATGCCTCTTGGTAGGATATGCTCTACTAATGCTCAACACCCACATCATGGTTGATGACTTTGAGCGTATGTGGAAGATATAAAATGAAGAGTTTCGTGAGTATTTCTCCTACAACATCTTGTGTGTGTACATTGTCTTCAATGATGGATGTTGTTATGGATTGCTAGAACATCTTACAAGCTATCTTGGAGTGTATGTGCTACAATATTACTACTAATTGTAGGTGGCATACAACAAGTATTATTTCAAGCATACGACAATGGTCAATCATAAGCCAACTTTCATCATGGTTAAAAAGAAATTTGATACCAGACATAATTGATAATAAAGTTTAAAATGACATTATCCAAACACAATAATGGATATAAAAGTTGCAAGATTTATAAGAGGGTGCATGTTCAAAGGTTTATTGCACAAGGTAATGTGTTCGATTGCTTGGCGTTGTGCAACAAAGGGACCACACTTGCATTAGTGCAAGTTCACCTCGGTAAGAACCCAATGATATTACGTGCAATTATTTACCGAATAGACCACCTAGTTAGGCAACTTCTAAAAAAACCCAAGAGCTTATTAACTCATTAGTTCCAAGAGTGTCTCTCACATCCATTGGTATTTGGGAAAAAAATATGTATTGATGATTTCTTTTAGGGAAATAATTAGATGAGAGTTCCAAATCAAAAATGGAGTTTGATGATGAAATTGATGACTTTTTGACTTCAGGCTACATCTTTCAATTTCAACTAGTCTTTCAACGAAAGGGATAGTGTAAGAGTTCAGAAAGATGAAGACCTTATGAAGACACTATATTCCTTAAAAAGGGATAACGTTAGGAATAACTTTCTAATTGTAGAAAATGTATAAGTCTTTGCAAATTATCCAAGTCTTGTAACAATCTTTAAATAATATCCTATTGAAGTATGGAATTGTGACCTTATCAAACATAATAAAATGATCTACCGAATTATGTTGACACTCTAACTAAATTTAGGGAGTCGCCCTACTGAAAGAGGTTTTCATAGAATCATACCAAACTTGGTGTAACTATTTAGGGCCTACCAAAATGACTAGTATTATTGATAGGTTGTAAGATTCTAACTATTTAACAAATTGAAGAGGTAGGGAGAATAGATAATATATAAGTGAGCAATATATATATATATATATATATATATATATATATAACACATTTAATTACATTCATAAAGAATGTTACACACCACCTTTACTTTTTGTTGTATATGCATGATTAATTTCACCTTGAAAAGTAGTCTACATGTATGGCTCCATGTAATTTGTTTGAATTACTTAGTTATGTGGTATTGCATGTAGCATGGTAAACAATAACCCAATAGAGATGTAAAACTTGATTAGTGGAAAACCATCGCTAACAATGTTTATCATTTGGATGTTGCTTTGCTAGAACATAATGAAAATATTTTCTTGATTATGTATCTAAGTAAAAATATATGAATATATGAAAGAATTGTAACAAAATGAAAACTAAAAAACAAATGTTGAAATCCTATAGTCCAAAACATGTATATCAAAATCATGCCAATGGATTTTTAGTATGCAAATTAATGAAAACATACTTTGGGTGTATTGTGTGATGAAGAAACTTTTATCCTAGGTTAAAAAAACATTTTTGTTTTGAAGCAAAACTTTAAAATGGGGTGTACTTTGAGATTGGAAAGAGTTATCATGGTTGAATAAATGATAATTTAACATGCATCTTCTAAATATTGTATTGGCATATTTACATGTAATGATATGCCTTGAAGATAATATGAATTATGTGGTAAATGTGTCACAATATTATCCACCCAGCAAAATACCTTTATTGGCTCTACCTTTAAGGGAACATACTACGCATTAACATGTATTTTGTTTTGTGCTTTTATTTTATTTATTTTAATCTTTTTTTGTCCATTCTTAAAGTAAAGACATTATGTAATTAATTAATTTTTTTGTGTGGATGGGAGTTGATCACCTTTCAATGTACCTAGTATGATGTATATTAACGATTTTATGTTTTTAAGTTAGTTTCCAAATTTTGTAATCATATAATCAATGAATTGGTTCCAGATGGGATGTTCATGATTATATTTTCACCAAACATCATTGAAAGCTCAAACCTTCAACAAATTGAAACCCATTATGGGCATAAGATGGTACATGACCATTGACATATGGTTCAAAAATTTGCCATTGCAAATGCATGGATGGTTGTATAAATTGCTTTTAAGGTTCTTCCATCCAACTTGGAGTACCTTTTCGACATATAAAAATATTATTCAAAAATATCATACCATTGTTATCTAATTTTGTGAACTTCAAGCAAACCAACATTCACATGTGCTTAGTGGACATATGAAATATAACTTCAAAGGGGTGGGAAGGACTAAAGAGAAAATGAAATGTGGTAAGGATTCAACCTTAGAGGTCTATGTTAATTCATAGTACTTTTTGATTGCACTAAACTTTTAGTATAATGAAACATGGTTGTGTCCAAAGTGCCTACATGAAATTATCGTTTCATTATTATTGTTCAACCCATGTAGGCTCATTCATACTTTGTGAATATGCACCAAATGAATTAGATCTTATTTTCAAATATGCAACTTGTCATATTTTTATATTCAATTGTCAATTTTCACATGTTTAATATTAATTCGATTTGAAAAACATACCTAAGTTTAAATTCAAACATGAAACATAAAAATCAAAAACAAAACAACAAAAGGTTAAAGACAAAAACACGAAATGTGCCAAAAAACAATGCAAAACAAAAGTTCAAACAAATATTTATAAAGATAAAGTATGAAAATGTAAATAGAACAAGGCTATGGAACAATATCATATCTTAAACTAGTCTTGAACAAATTGAACGTAATAGGAGGTTCTATCTCTATTTATACCCCTTTGGGAACATAGTTCACAAAAGTTGCTATGAAGGTTTTCATATGCCCATTGACTAGGGAACCTTCTTGACAACCTTTTTAATTGTAAATGAACTATGAGTTAATTAAAAATGAACCGAACATGAACTATGAGTGAGCTATGAATTAATTATGATTGAATTAAAAGTTGACAAAAAATGAAATAATAATGAATAGGCAATGCACTATGTTGGGCCTTGTATTGTGTTAATGATGGGGAAAATGTTGAATGGAGAAGTCCTCAAGTCATAAGATGCATTCTTTGTTATGCTAGTCCTATGAATAATTCTAATCAAAGCACTAAAAACAAAAAAAAAATTAATAACATATTATAAAACCTATGGAATAATTAATTTGAAAAAACATTTGGATATAGATCATGCCATAATTGCAAAAACATTTGAGGAAGAGGTCAATAATCCAATAAATTTTTTTGATGAAAAACACCAATCAAAGAAAATGCTTAATGTGTCAATCATTTTAATATCATTTTTTTTTTGTTAATTTTTTTTCAAAAACTATGATGTGTAATATATATATATATATATATACATATTTGCAAGACCTTAGTCTTTTGATTGTGAAAAATCACTTGCCTTTGCAATTTCTTAAAAATATTTAATGTTACACTATGTCTTCAAGTTGGATTTCCTTCCAAAAAATAACTGTTTTAAAAAATATTATTCAACTTGGTGGAGAAAATGAAACAAGATTATGTTTTATGAAAATTTATTGATTGCATTTAAATGCAATAACAAGCTTTGATTTATGGATGTCCAAGGAGGCACATGGTATATTTTCTTTTGTTATTTATTTTATGTAATATTATTACAACCTAAAGAAATAATGATTTATTTGTTTGAGACAACAAAGACAACTTGTAAAACTTTGGCTAACAAGCTAATATAATTGTTTAATCAATATGAGTTGAGAAGAAAAATCACTACTTATGTCAAAGATGAGAGGTCAAATTTGAATATTATGATAATCACCTTGAAATCTATTATGAAATGTGTAGCCATAGGTTTGGATGAAAGTATTCAAGGTACTTGTTTTGGCCATGTTTTTTTAAAGGCATGTCAATATGTTATTATTGACAAAAAAGTTTGTAAAAATTTCAAATTTGTTTCCATCAAATTTGTTTAATCAGATTTGCAAAAATGTATAACCTAGTTTTAAAATTTTGGGAAGGGCAAATATGAGTGGAACAAGGTTTGTTCAAATTTTAAATTTTGCCCAAGAAAATTGAATACCCTAATGAAGACAAGGTGAACTTTTAATTATCTATTAGAAGTTTTTTTCCCTTTTGTTTTATTAAACCTAAAGCCTAGTTGCATATATAAATATAACATGATTAAATATTGTTTGCAAATTGCTAACAAAATCATTATGTTTCAAAATTCTTTGCAATTCAAAGATGTTATCATTCTTTGTTACAATAGACAAAATATCATTGGAATCAGTGGTAGAGTGCCACCTTTTTTTACATGACACATTTTTCAAATAGTTATGAATTCTCTTTCTCTTATTGCGAATGCTTGTGTTTTGAACCAATTTCATGGCCACAGTTGCTTTTTAATGCATTACAATTGGCCATTATTATGTGTTTAAAATTCAAGGAAAAAACTATAAATCCATTATCCCAAGTCAATTTGATTGATGATGATTTTAGGATTGCTCTTGAGTTCTTTTGCTCGAACATCGAAAGGGAAGTTTGTGCTATTTTGGATTCTTTCCTTTTTTCTTAAAGAAAATTTGAGAGAAAAAAACTCACAACATGTTGTCATGACATTAGACCTTAGATTAAAAAACCTTTGTCTAGTGTCTTCTTTTATTGATTGTGCAAAAAATGTTAGTATTATTGAAAAATATGATAGATGATCTTTGCATCCTATGCTTTTGAAGTGTTATCATCATTTGCATCCAATAACAAAATTTGAAGTTGGATGTGTAGAGCAAACATTTGATGAAGATTCCAATTTGAATATTTTGAACAAACTACCAACACAAATGAACTAGTGAAAGAACTTGTCATTAGGGAGTTGTTGATTTGTAAACACTACCAAATGTATCCCAAGGAAATCAAATGTTTATTTTAAAGATGGGGAAAGCATGAAGCCATGTTTCCTACTAATAGTTTTTTGGCCAGTCAAATCTTAAGCACTATAAGATGGCAAATTGAAATAGAAAGAGTTTTTTTTTTAAAACAAGCATACTTGCAAACCTAAGGAGATGTTTATAATCAGATTTTCTTTTTAAATCATTTTTGTTAGCAAAAAATAGCCAATTGATTCTAGAAATGGTTCTAAACCCTCTTCTAATTTGATGGAGTCAATTGAAAAAGAATTATATTTTGAAAAAAAACTTAAAGGAGTTTGAAGGCTCATTTGAACATGATAAAATTGTTGACATATAAAATGTTGGAGGTTTTTTTTCTTCATTTTTCCACATTTTTGTGGAACTTTTAGAGGAGTCTGAAATAAAATAAACTTTTGAAAACCAGTATATGAAAACCACCTTTGAATGGCTGTGGGTCTGAACTGTGTGAGACCCATTTCACTTTGTAACCTATGTGAATATATTTTCTCGAAATTTTTGAAACCCTACCCACATCTCTTGAAATTTTAATCTTAAAAAAGAAGAAGAAGAATTGGGGTGGGTCTTGTAAACTCTTGTAAAACCCAGACCCAATGGGTCTTTAAAAAACCTGAGAACCACCCAACACTGGTTGATACATGACTTAAATACAAAGGGCAATACATGTGGTAGTACGAATGGAAAGCTTGCACAATTTGACCCTGTGGAGAAACACTAAGCAATCACAAGAGAGATCTGGTTTGGAGTATGGCCTAGAGGAGGGATCTTGTTTAGATATTTCCTACATTCCACAGACGCAGAGCTACATACCCACACACACAAATGCAAAACATATACTCCAAAGTTGTAATCAAAATGAACCAGCAGATTCAGAAGTCCAATTCTGGGTGACTTACTTCTTTTGTTGGAGAAGAATTTGTGGAACATTCAAGCTTGGCATTGGCATGACAGTGGGGGCAGGGGGGAAGAGTTTGGTTCATGGAGCTTGACAAAAGATGTTGTTGAGATCTTTGTTTGTAGGAAAAGTAACAAAAAATTTATTTTACAGTCCAAGGGCTCCAAGTGGGGTCAAGCCCTGACCTGCCTCAAAGTAGAATATAAGCATGGCCACCATGGCAAGTCTGGCGTGCTTGATCTCAGCAAGCTGCAGCCTCTCCAGCTTGGTTGAGTCTGGGGTATAGACTCCTCCTTTGATTTCACCGGCCAAGGCCAGAGGGTCGAAGAATTTGCCACCAGGATAACCTTGCTGCCCGGTACTATTGCTGAAGTTCTCGGCTGTTCTGGACCAAGGGGTTGCCCATTCCAAAGCCTGTGTCCCCGGGTTGACAAAGTCTGCCCATCTCTTACCCTCCACCCACCCCATAAGGAGTAGCTGCGTTCCCAAAAGAGAGCCAAATGAGAAAGGAGCCACAGCGGCGGGGTCAGCACCGGCTTCGAACCAGGGCACACCACTCCAGGCCTGACCGATAAAGATCCCGACCACGGCAGTCAAGGCCCATCGTCCATGGATAAGCTCAGCCTCCCTGTACCATTTGAGCGCTGCGGGATCCTTGCCTAGACCAAGGGGATCAAATCCGTAGTCCCCTGGAAGACTGCGACCAGGAACAGGTCTTGTGAGCAAAAATGCAGGCAGGAGAATGCAGACAAAGTCCAAAGCTCAAAACAGACAGACAAACAAACCGATTTCAAGCTGGTATCTGGGGACACAGATAGCAAGAGAAGCCCGAGCTTGTCCCTTCAACAAGAGCGATCCAATACCACCCGTTGCAGCGACTAAAAACTCAGTACAATAATTCCGATAGGCGCAATGTTTTTCTCAAGGAAAACTCTGCCGCAAGAAGAAAAAACTGTGTCGCTACAAAGTATAAAGAGCGAGAAGAGAACGCAGGCAAGAGAATGCAGACAAAGTCCAAAGCTCAAAATAGACAGAAAGACAAACAAACCGATTTGAAAGGCCGGTTGCCTCCTCCTCACGTTACAGAGTGTCTAGGGAGACAAACAGCAAGAGAATCGCGCAATTGTCTCTTCAAAAAGAGCGATCCGTCGTCTAATGCCACTCATTGAAACGACTAAAAACTAAGTACAGTAATTCCGACAGGCGCGATGTCTTTCTCATGGACAACCCTGTCGCAAGAAGAAACACTGCGTTGCTACAAAGTGTGTGGTGCGAAAAAAAACCGAGACAGAGTTTTTCTTCAGAAAAATCACAAGAAGCAGAAATCCAACAAGCCTGGACTCGGGAGACAGAAGTCTATATAGTAACGTACGAGCCATCGAGCCATTCGGGGTCGACCAAATTGCCTCCACCCTTGACGCCCGGGAGCCACGACTTCTTGCCGCTGAACTTGGGCCTGGCAGTTACTTTCTTGGTAGCCATGGCCGTGATGCGGGAGCCGCCGCCATTGCTGATCCCGAATGCTGCTACGGACGGCGACAATCGCAGGCTGCTGCTGCTGACTGCCGTTCCCTTGACGAAAAAAGAGCTACTGCAGACGACGACCGCCGAAGATACGCTGCTTGCCATCGCCATTAGCGGGATCGACAACGCCGTTCCTTGCGTCTTCCTCTTTGTTGCAACGCTTTACGAGCTTCGAGTGCGCTGCAATTGGGGCGGAGCGGGTGTGGGGAGGGGGTCTGCGCTTCGACGGTACCTACACAGGTACCTGCTAGGTACACAGGACAGACTCCCACGGTAGGTAGTAGTCCTTTTTTAAAAACTTTATGGCGAAAGTTCGCCAAAATAGGAAATTGAAAATTGAAAAAACTAGAAAAAGAAGTGATTTTTCAGTCGTCAGAACTGCGGGAAAAATGAAAATGAAAATTCACCAGTTTCACATATTCGCCAGGTTTTCATTGTGTAGCCAAAAGATATAGAAGGATGATTAAGGATTTCTAATTTGATTTCTGGTTTGTAGCCACATTTGGCTAAATCTTCCTAGGATGATCATCGTTTTTTCTGCCTGTTGAAATATATGATCGCCACTTTGGCTACAAATCAAAAAAATTCCTTAAAAAATAAACACGGGTATAAGGAGGTAGTGTGTTTTTCGACCCAGTAGTGTGTGTCGCTGCTTGCTAGGTAGGTGGGCTTATCGTAGCCATGGTCAGTGAGTGGCTGGGAGCGAAATTCATATCGTTTCGGCCAATCAGTCGCTTCCCTTGACGGGGCCCACAAATTGGATGATTACGACTACCCATTGGGCCACCCAGAATGTGGCCCGGGTTTTGGATAAATCAACAGGCGTTCCCATTGGCTGCCTCACATCACCAGAATTTGTTAATTTATTTTTAATTTTTAATTTATTTTTTTCTGGTGCCTCACTTGTTGGCATTTCAAAATGCGGGCAGCCAATTCCTGGGTTGTGCAAAATATTCTCAGCAAGAGTTCTGCTGCAATTTTCTTTCCCCCAATCTGCCCTTTGCCCCATTTTTTTTCCACCTCTGCATTTCTAGATATGTTTTGAGTACTTGTCATACATGTTTTGGGCATGTTTAAAAAATTCCTCCTCCCCCCACCATTCTGCCCTTTGCCCCATTTTCTTTCACCTTGGCATTTCTAGACATGTTTTGAGGGCATGTCATACATGTTTTGGGCATGTCCCCATTAATTTTCCCCCCCCTTCTCCCCTTTGTGCAGTTTTTTTCACCTTGGCATTTCTAGACATGTTTTGAGTACATGTCATACATGGTTTGGGCATGTTTCAAAAAACATTTCCCCTCCTTCTGACCTTTGTCCCATTTTTTTCACCTTGGCATTTCTAGACTTGTCTTGAGTCAAGGTCATTCATGTTTTGGGCATGTTAGGGGTGTTAGGGGGTAATGTAACATGCTACAAAGCCCTTGGCACATGCTACCCTTGTTATGTGCCCCTTGGTACTAATAACACGGGAGGTTATGGTTGTTTTGAGAAAAACGGATAGAACACATAAAATATTTATCTTTGTGCAATTTACACCTTATGAACAAATATTTCAAATCTTATGGAAGGACACCTTTCCTCCCACAAACAAGAGGATAATAGAATAATTAGGTTTAAACTTTTATTTATTTATTATTGTTCAGATTTTTAAAAATTTGTAATAAATTCAAATATTTGGATCACCAACTACACAATCGTGGGTCCGTGGGTCCGTTCGTGTAGGTTTTTGAAATAGAACATTTCCAATTAGTAACCTTCTACCCTAAAATTGACAATCCCCCATATGCCACCACATGGGGCAATTTCTTCATTTGTCCTTAGATTTGAAAGAAGAACATTGTGACAATGGCTGCCGCAATTCTTTCCTCATGTTAATTCTCTCCCTCTCTTGAAGTCGCCGTGTGTGTGTTGTGTTTGTGTTTTTTCTACAAAAACCCAATGCATCACATGAAGATGGTTAAAAACCCAATGCATCATGTGAAGATGGTTTAGCTTTTTCTCTTTCAGTCTCCTTTTTATGTGTTGGTTTTGTGTTTGTCTATAAATGTTTGATGCTATCATCATTGCATCACTCCATAATTGTCATTCTAAAAGTCTCTTAGTTCCTTTTGTGTGTGTGTTGTGTTTATGTTTATCACAAAAGTCGGATGCCATCCATTGCATCATTCCATCATCATCACTCAACAAAAACACAAGGTCAAAACACTAAAGGAAAAATGTCAATTTGTGATTTCAATTTATGACTATAAAACATTTACAATCAACATAAACGTAAACGAAGTTGCACTCGACATTTAATTGCAAATCATGACTTAGCATGTCTTCTTTGCATAGTTAATATATATTTGAAGTTTACCCTTATGAGGGTATTTGTCTTTAAGGAGGTAAACACAGGGCATATGTCAAATTTATCATATTATAGCTATCATAGGGTGTACATGGTATGTAGTATGCAAATGGTATGATGGATTTTGTTCAATTATGGTGACTAATTATTTAATATTTTTTTGGCATTTTATTTATGTTCATTATTTGAATCATTTTTTTATCATATGTTCTTGGAACCTTTTTAGATCTTATTACCAGTTTTCATTATAAGAATGATTTAAATGCATTAAAAAAACTTTTCATTGGTTTCATTTTAATATTTTAAAAAGAATTATAGGATGTTTGAAATTTTTCATGTTTAGATTTGTAACAACTAATTGTTTCTCTCCATTAAGTGTGCCATATTTTGTAGTAAAAAAAAATCTTACAACCACTTATATTTAGATGTTAAATATATGGTAAATGATGAAATATTCAACCCTATTCTTATCAATGTGTGAAATGGAGCAAATTTTTGTCATTTACCTTTATACTTATTTGAATTCTTAATTTTGCAAAGCCTATATACTTGTACCCAATTTAGAATTTGAAAGAAAAATTATATACTTTCATTCAATTTTATTTTTTTGAACTTGATCAATATATTAAAATTGATGTACCCACCCAGTGCTAGAAAAACCCAAGTCTCTAAGAAATTTTCAGGCAATATTCCTTGGAAATTTCAAAATTTTATTTTATTATTATTATTTTTTCTTTTGCCCCCATTTCAATTTGAAGAACTTAAAAGAAAAGTTTTATCTAATGTTGACAATATAGTTTTAAAAAATTTGACCCCCACTGTTGTTTTTCCTTTAAGCTTTCCTTCCCCTTGTGTGATGGCCAAGGATTGTCACAATACATATGTGGATCTAGGAAGGTTTCTACTCTTGCAAGTAGATGCCTATATGCCATTCACTACCATTTACAAGTAGTTGGTAGTGTGGCATCAAACTATGTTGGCCATATTAGTTTAGTTGAAATAATTTTGGTGGATGGGTTGGGGGCACCCACAAAAATAACAAGCAATTGCACTAAAATAATGTGTTAGGGTAAAAATGGGATAATAGGAGTCGACAATGCATCCTAAAATACATTTACATGATTTTGAAAAGGTTTTGATACATCAATGTGATAAATTGGGATTGGTCATTCACTCATTTATTTTTGTCAATTACAATGTTCAATTTGTGCTTGAAAACATTGGTTGTAATCTTTAAAATGTGCTTTTGAATACATTACTTTCATTATATTCATTTAAAAATCATCAAAAATGCTACAATGACATGTATATATATATTTTCATATAAATAGCTCACACATTTTCAATAGTAACTTAGTTTACCACTATTAACCATGTAAACCAAACATCAATTATAGTTTTCTTGAACACTAAATGTGAATGCGCTAGTTCTAATGGACCCACAATTCACATGCCAATTGGCAACCCTTAATATTTTGGTAATCACAATTGAATTAGGGAATGAGTGCCTGTCATGATGCACAACACCTTTATGTTGAAGAATTTTTGCACATCTCATGCAAATACATTCATCATTGCTATATAGTACAACACATGATCGATAAGGGACCTTGAATCAAACACAATTGAAATAACTTTTTAATTAATGAAGGTGTGGCCAAACCAATGTGCAATATACTTTATCCTTAATTTGAGTTTGTATATGGTTCAATTTCCTCATGCCCATATTGATCATGTCATCCACTCCATTGCTTTCTTCTACCCATTTCTTCACAAATGGGTTTTCGATCCACATTCGGACTAATAGTTGTCTAATCACTTCTAAAACATCCATTGATCCTTATTTCACACATATCACAAAGATTTCATTTCCAATACTTGGGTAATTGTGGTAAACATATTTTTTGACCAACCTCCTTTACATCACTAATGTGTTGGTTCCATTGGCCACATGTTATTCACCCATCCACTTGACCACATCTCCATTTCACTTTTCATCACCTTTGTCCCAACCCTAAGTTTGGGGTTGTGATCAAAGTTAGGGCAAGACAAGAGAAACATGTTAGGAAGTGTCCAAGGCATGCCAAGACCCCATACACATTCCCTTGGTAAAGGAAATGTGTGTGAATGAAAGAAAGGAAGGCTCAAGATTTCCAAATGCATTTCCGATTTTGGAGTTGAAATCCCAAGGTGTTTTGAATGAACTTGGATCAAAGTAATTTGAAGACCAAACCTTGTCTAAATTGGGCCCTTTTTAAATTATTGGAAAGATCTTAAAACTATTAAAATAAAATGTGATTTCATTTCAAAAACAAAATCTATAACAATAGTTATGACCATTTGAAGGGTTGAGAATTAAATCAAACTATTTTGGCTACAATTTGAACTTGAGATATTTAAATGAAAAATGCAAGCATGTTTTTAATATTTACACATCAAGACCTTTTCAATAGTAAAAAAGGGCCCACTTTGGACACCTTTTGTTATTTGCATGTTTGCCATAAAAAATTAATCTACAATTCCAAAAATAGGGAAACCATTTGGGAGTATTGGGACTCACTCTCCCACATTTGTGTAAATGTTTGAATCCCAAAAAATTATCCTAGCTTGCTTCTTCTTGTGAACCCAAGGGCAAGGTTTTGCCAATAACTTTGATTTTGATTTTCACCCTTTGTCAAAAGGAGGAGTCCCACGATGGTTGGGGTTTAATTTTCACCCTTTGTCAAAAGGAGGAGTCCCACGATGGTTGGGGTTTAATTTTCACCCTTTTTCCAAATGAGGAGTCCCATGATGGTTGGGGTTTAATTTTCACCCTTTTTCCAAAGGAGGAGTCCTATGATGGTTGGGGTCACATTATGAACTTGGGCTTTACATTTTTCACACTACTAATGATAATCAATTGATGAAAATATGATTTGTTTTTGTGAAAATTCAATTCAATTCATTATGTCATCATTGTAATCAATGTTTTTTTTTGGCAAAATTTTGTCACTTGGCAACAAAAAAAAAAGGGCCTATGAATTCGTCAAAGGATAACACTTAGTGGAATGTTTCCCTTTTGGCCCCATTAAGTAGGTGAAAAGATGACAACTTTGTGCAAAGGTAATTGGATAAAGTGTGGTGCTATTGGGAACATTGGGGATTGTAAAAGCTCCCACATAAAACAACACTATAATGTAAAAAATCATCCTTGCATAATTGATCTGGTTGACATTTCTCATTATCTTTTGCCTTTGCACTCGTCATGTACTTATGCAAAGTATAAGAAAACATGTTTTTTTAATATTTTTTATAACCATTTTTAAATTATGAGCTTTTTCAATGGTGTATTATAAAAAAAATCTCACTTCACCATAATTACACCATGTACCCAATGTTAGTATCATAAACAATGTCTTTGAGGGCATGAAAATAATGCAAATGTAAACCATCATAATCACTAACAAAAAATGTTGACATTTCATAATAACAATACATTTCATGGCTTTAAAAAAAAATGAAAAAGAAAATAAAAATCCTTTTCATTTTGCAACAAACAAGAAAGTTCTTATCATCATGATAATAATCTATAGAAAATTCACCATTTATTGTGCACATCCTATATATTAATTCACTACGTTCGTCCGTCGGTCTATTTGATGGGGGTTTTGGGGGGTGGGGGAGGGAGAGGCCGGTGAAGCAGTGGGCGACCGGTGTCAGTCTATGATGGGGGTTGGACCACCACAGTTTCCATGTACAAACCGTCTCCACAAAGCATTGTAGCCGTTCGAAGGGTAGGAATGACCGCATCCCTCTCCCACCGTACTAGAGGCGGATATAAAAACCTTCCCCTCCCTCCCCCCTTACTGAAAGAACCGGCGGTTATATAAAGGAACGTATTTTCGAAAATTTTCAAAACTTTCGGGAACCAAGGTTCAAAATGTCAGGATCGGAGTTTTGGGTTTTTTCACGTCGGGTAAGGGAGTAAATACCCAGATTGATAACCTGAGGGTACACACGGCTGGTTCTTATACCCACACAACGTCGGTCGGGACCACTACGCGTTCGGGGTGGCTGGAGTGGCGTAACCACGGGTGTCCGAAGGTCACGGGTACCATTAGTTTTTTCATTATTTCAAGAAATGAATTCAATTCACAAAATTCAATTCAACCAAATTGAATTTGATTGATTTTTGCCAAATTGAATTGAAATCCAATCCAATCCAAAATTTAATCAATTGATAAAATCAATAAAATTTGAATTGCATTTGGTGAAATTCAATTAAGTTTGTGTTGAGCTTACATGCAACTAAATTAAGTTCAATTCAACCAAATGTAGTTGAATGAGGATAATGCCTTTGCCCAAAGGGCAAGGTTCCAAACTAAGCAAAATATCCCATCAATTTTTTTTTTTAAATCATTTTTTTTCAATTTTTATGTACCCATATGGTTTGTAATAGTTCATCATTATTTATGTCACATCTTTCATGTTTATGTAAATGCATGAGAAAAAAAGGTTAAGTAAATAGGCTGGAAAAAAGGGCGGTTATTAAAATTATTTTAATATACATAACATGAACATGAAAAAACACATGTTAATTTGTTCTTTTCATGTCCACGGAGGTGAGTAAGAGAAAGGAGTGAGGTATTTAAGGAGATGTACGTATGAATGACACAAATAAAAGAGACATCAATATTTATATCATATGATGGGTGGGTTGGGGGGGGGAAGGAAATAACTCTGGAAAATGCCATTGGCAAAACCCATTATCAGGTGACGCAATGGTGCATTCCTAGGTGGAATCGACCCTACTGGGCCTGTTCCATACCACAATGGCCCCTCCCCAAATGTGACTAGGGTCTGGTTGCCGGTTTTGACTCAGTTGTGGCTCATGTGATAACGGGAAACGAGAATTTCTAAAGGATCTCTGCAAACACAAGCGAAGAGAGAGAGAGAAAGAGAGAGAGAGAGAGAGAGAGAGAGAGATGGTCCTTGTTTGAGAAATTTGAGGTGGTAGTAAATGCGTCTGGATCGTGCAGACTGGTGTGCTGGAACATCTTCAGGTTAGTGTGCACAAGGAAGGTGTTGAGAGTGGGAAACGTTGTTGGTAAGCAACAGGGGTGTTAGTGATGGCAATGGCTCAGCAACTGGGTAATGCCCACCGCAGCTTCTTCTTCTCCTCCTCCTCCTCCACCCCCTCCCCCTTTGCACCTTCTTCGCACTCTTGTTTGAGTTTCAGAGATGCCCACTCTTGGCAGCTGGTCACAGCTGTGAGGAGGAAATCTGTACCCGTCGTCAGTGGAGTTGGTTGTAAGCTAGTTGCGGAGGAGATGGTGGTACAGCAGCAGCAGCAGCAGCAGCCGTCGCGCAAGACATGGGTAGCCAGAGCCGTTTTGTCGCCTTCTGCAGATGCTGCAACAGGTTCATTGGGTGAGCTCACTCGCGGAGATTTCCCCATCTTGAACCAGGTTTTTTTCCCATCTCCCATCCTCTTCTCTCACCTGCCTGCTTCTGCCGAAATGTGTCTTTGTTTCCCCCAACCCCCCTTTCTGCCTGATTGCATGCCTGATTAGGTGTTTGTAGTTTTTGCAGCCTCCATACCGGAGAGAGAGAGAAACAGAAACAGAGACAGAGAGGATGCACGTTCTCAAACCCTAGCCCCCGATCCCTAACCTGGCCCTAATCTTTGAGAAAGATGAGCCAGTATATATTTAGATAGTTTTTTTTGTAGTTCTGGGCACTCTAATCCTATCCTTGGAATGTCAGGGACACAGAAGAAAAAAAATTCCTGTGGATCACCATGGAAAACTCAGATGGTGAGACATAGAGAAGTGCCCTTTTCCAGATCCTGAGAGGTGAAGCTCTTTGCAGTTCCTGGCACTCTAATCTTATCCTTGGAATGTTGGGGACAGAGGAAATAAAATAAAATTGCTTGTGGATCACCATGGGAAGCTAATGTGGTGATTGGGGAAACTGTCCTTCTTGTTTTGTTTTTTTTGGGTGCTTTTCTGGAGGGCCTTGAATTAGATGATTTTGTTCTTTTGCATCTTTCAGAATGCAGATGTATTCTCAGCAATAAGGTCCCCCTGGTGCACATGTATTGCATCTTCATGACCAATTTTTGTAATCACTTTTTAGATGAGTTTTAAGGTTGTGTGACCAGGAAGCCAACTGCAGAGAGCTCCTGGGGTTTTTAAACTCAGGAACTTTGGCATTTCATCAGCCTGTGGCAGTGACCTTGCCACTGGACTGGGGAGCAATTTTGATACTTCACCAGTTACTGCTGTAGATTCTGTGGTTCTTACAGCACTTTTTGTGGCGATCACCTATATATACATGATTGTTGTTTTTGTGGGGGTATGCACATTTACAATTGCCATGTAAAAAAGGATTTTTATTTTTCCATCTTATGGTTGAGGGGGTGATGCTGACAGGAGGTGAATGGCTTCAGGCTTGTGTACTTGGACAGTGCTGCCACTTCCCAAAAGCCCACTGCTGTATTGGACTGTTTGAGGAACTACTATGAGAGTTACAATGCCAATGTCCACCGTGGAATACACTCTCTTAGGTCCTTATCTCTTTAGTCTCAATCCATTGCTGCTTTGGAATCTACTGTTGGGAATTTAAGAAGAAGCAAATGGTTCTTAACTGAGCCCTTTTTCTTTTGATGAAGTTCCTTTCTCTTTTCTGTATGCTGTTCTTGATTTCTGATGTCAGATCTTTGCTTCTATAATTATGATGGATTTTATGTTCTTGTGCACTCCAGTGCAAGAGCAACAGATGAGTATGAGCTTGCAAGGAAAAAGGTAGCAAATTTCATTAATGCGCCCAGCGATCGGGATATCATCTTCACTCGTAATGCCACAGAGTCTATCAACCTTGTTGCTTACACTTGGGGTATTGCGAATCTTGGAGAAGGCGATGAGGTTATCCCTTGACCAACCCTGCCACATGCAGCACTTTGCTTGTGTTTGAATCCAGTTATATACTTAAGGAGATAACAGATATAAATGAGCTTGTTGTGAACGGTGAATGGATTTTGGTTGCAGATAGTACTGAGTGTGGCCGAGCATCACAGCAACATAGTGCCATGGCAGATTTTGGCACAGAAAACTGGGGCTGTTCTGAGATTCATAGGTCTGACACCTGATGAACGCCTGGACATGGAGCAACTGAAGGAAACTCTGAATGAACGCACCAAGCTTGTGTCAACCTTCCATGTTTCAAACACACTGGGTTATTGTCTTGGCACTTGTCATTTTAATTTTTTGACTTGGCAAATGTGTCACACAGGCCACATCAATTAAGTAGATGCTACATACCAATGTGCACACATGCTGTTTCTAGACTGGATTCTTGAGGCATGCAAGAATCTTGGAAATCTTTCTTATCAGTACAGTAATTTGGATGACCCCTGGGTACTTGGGAACTAGAAGAAACTGTGAGGATTGGGTCAAATGCAATATCTCTCTCTTTAGCCTGTAAAGAAGGATTTCTGGGATAACCCTACTGAATCAGAGTTTATTGGTGTGACAGGATGCATGAACCCAATTGCAGAGATAGTGGAAAGGGCACATAAGGTTGGAGCAAAGGTTCTAGTGGATGCATGCCAGAGTGTGCCCCACATGCCAGTTGATGTGCAAGCATTGGGAGCTGATTTTTTGGTGGCATCATCCCATAAGGTGCAGAGTTACCTCCTTTACATGGCTGATTAAGTGCCAGATGCCATACAGAAAAAATTCACTATTGCCTTATTTTGCATGGTACTGCAGTGAATCTGAGATTTCTTCTGTGTATAAAATTAGAGATTGGGGTAAATTTATTGGGGTTGGACATAGTATACCTGTTCTGTGAATTGCCATCATCATGGGCCTTTTGTGCTGCTGAACTTTCTTCATGAATGCTGCAGATGTGTGGACCCACAGGCATTGGAATTCTGTATGGCAAGAGTACGTTGCTCAATGACATGCCACCATTTTTGGGTAAGTCTCTTGATTCAGCTCTTAACTCAGGTGGTTTTTGAACCCACTGCAGTACTGAACCTTAATTGCAAAGTCTAACTGGGTGAATTTCTGTTGCTTTACACACAAATTTTTATCAGAAACTCAGGAGGTTCTGTGCTGCAGGTGGAGGGGAGATGATTGCAGACGTCTTCTTGGATCATTCCACCTATGCTCTTGCACCTTCACGGTAATCTTGTTCTTGTGCCTGTTCCCTCTTCCTTAGGCATTAATTTGGAAGTGGTCATGAAGGATACATAATTGGACACCACAGGAAACAAAGCTGAAGTGGCTGACCTGTTGCTGATATGTTGTCAGAGTCTCCATAGCCTTTCTATTATTTGTAATCTTTCAGTAATATTGTCTTGGTGTCTGTGTTGTGCTCTATCTTACAGTATCTGATATTTTGCTGTGGTAGGTTTGAAGCAGGCACACCTGCAATTGGAGAGGCTATTGGACTTGGTGCAGCAATTGATTATCTGTCCAACATTGGCATGGACCAGATCCATGCTTATGAGGTGACTACCTGTATTTTTGGTGGATATGTTTGTGCTTGGTGCTTTTCGGTCATGATTTATTTCTCAGAATCATTGGCTGCTGAATATAGTAGTGTGTTTCATTCCCCAGACTTGACAGTTACTATAGAGATCAACAGTTCACTGCAGGACCCTTGAAAACCCAGCAATGGGGACAGTGAATCAGGCAGGCCACTTTTGGTGGAATACGTTGCAGGTTATAATCATCCAATACTTTGGTAGTTTTCCTGTTGCAGTTACTGGAAAGAGGTTACAGTAGGCCCAACAGTCAAATATTTAGTACTAGCTACAACTAACATGTGGCTTTCATACATGTAGAGCCAGGGAGAGGGGATGACCACACTGGGATGATGTTTGTGAACTTCTGAGGTCAACTTTTGCAAATGGAACTTTCTGCTGTGGCAGGTGGAGCTGTCCAAGTACCTCTATGAAAATCTGTCAACGGTACCTGGTGTGAAAATCTATGGACCGCCACCTGGCCCTAAGGGTGATGCACGAGCTTCACTGTGTGCTTTTAATGTTGAGGGTATTCATGCCACAGATCTTTCAACCTTTCTTGATCAGCAGGTATGTAAGCTACCAGCCAATTTTTAGGGTTTTTCAACAGACAATTATCTTCAATGCTTATCAATAATAAATCATTGCATCTGGGTGAGAGCCATTGCAATGCAAATGCTTGTCTTATTTGGTTGTTCTTGTGCAGCATGGGGTCGCAATACGGTCTGGACATCATTGCACGCAACCACTCCATCGGCACCTAGGAATCAATGCAAGTGCTAGAGCTAGTGCGTACTTTTACAATACTGTGGATGAAATTGATATTTTCCTTAGGGGCTTGAAAGACACAATTTCATTCTTCAGTTCTTTCAACTGATTTCTGTAGCTTTTTTTAGCTGATATACTCCTCCCAATCCTAAATAGTAGTCCAGCCCAAGAATGGGTTGCTGTAAAGATACTATGTGAGTGGTAAATGTTAACCTAGTGTAGAGTTGTGGAACTCTTTCTTTTCTCATTCACCTGACTAGTGTATTAAAATGGGAATGCATGTTGGAAACCTCATCGCCTGAATCCCTGAATGGGTCTTCTTGATTGTGTCTGAACATATGATTCCTATTACAATTTGTCGGGTCCCAACATAGCATGATGAATTTGAAGTCTGTTGTGGGGAGATGGCGGACTTAACCATAAGCAATCTATGAGCTCATAGCAATCACAATGTGCTGTTTTCCAGCAATACTTGACATGGTATTTATCTATCATCCAATCCTCAGTTGGTTTTCCTCCAAACTGTATTACAAGGTTATGGTTCTACCCTGTAATGACTGTCCAACTCAGGTGCATCCTTCTGTATGCCCAATATGGATAGTAAGATCATTGACAGAGAGCTGTGTTTGAAGCTTGCATTTGATGGACTTGTGCACAAGATGACAACTACACTTCCAGTGTCAATAGTGGATACCAGTTCTTGCCTTTTTGTTTTCACTTTCCTCAAGATCATGTGTGTCTTGGCCTGGAGTTGCTGTATTGGCTGCAATGATTGGTTTCTAAGAGCATCCCCAGTTCTCAGCATGTGACCCTGCCATTAAAATTGGATGAAGAAAAGTCAAAACATGTTCCTTTGGCTCTCCAAAATGGCCTAGCATTTTTGCACAGTTTGCTCACTCCCGAGGCTGGTAAAAGGCAGAGCAGAAGAGTGTAACAAATATGATCTACCTCCTACTCCCTGTTTCTGATTGGCCAGGCCAATCATAATGATTGGTCCAGGTGCTTTGCTATTAGTAGTCTGCCACCTGGTCCCTGTTTTAGTCTTATGTGTGGGGTTGGAAAAAGTAGCAAACTTGGATGTGAGACATTTTTTCAGGGTCACATACTGAGCACATCTAGGGATGCTATAAGAATGGCCAACTTTTTCAGTTTCATATTTGCAACAAGAAGAATTTGCATATTGCAAGTTGTCATGATGTTTAAGGATGGGGAATTGATAAGCATTCTCCAAGAGATTTTTCAGTTTGTTCAATGAAAACAAGTCCCAAGCTCAACTTACCCTGGCTGATCTCGGTGGTTTAGGGTTTAGGGTCCTTGAGAAGGTGGGCTCTAAATACATGGGATTGTATTTTGTCCCCATGGGACTGTTCGTTTTAAGGAACTTGGTTGTTCCTCAGAAACAAGCATGTTGGTGAAGCTGTTTTTGTTGTTAAAGCTCCAAAGTATGACATGACTTGGCACACCCTTTTGTTGCTGTTTGGGTAAGGAAGGATACTAACCTGAGGGGGGTGGTGTAAGACACATTATTAGGACTGAAGTTCTGACAAGAAATCTATGCATCAATAAGCAGCTCAAATTCTGTGCATGTATCAAAAGCCAGGAAGTACGGAACTATCTTCAGGTATGGAAGCATGCCTGCTGTCATCAATGAAGCAAACAAAATGAAGGGTAGGTATGGGAAGAATGAGACATCTTGTTGATGTTTTTGCATAGTTGGCAGCAACAGATGTAAACATGTCAAACAAAACTTCTTCTCATGTATCATAAAGGAATTTTCCACAAGACTCCCCAAGTGTGTACCAGTCTTAAGCTTGTGGAGAACTCAAGTTACAATAGTTCATCACAAAATGAGACAGTAGCATCCAAATGGTTCTGATGTGGTGGTGGTGGTGGTGGCTTACAAACAAAACTTCTTCTCATGTATCATAAAGGAATTTTCCACAAGACTCCCAAATTGTGTACCAGTCTTAAGCTTGTGGAGAAGACAAGTTACAAAAGTTCATCACAAAATGTAGTATGAGACATGCTCCTGATGTCGTGGTGGTGGTGGTTTGCAATGTGGAATTTGGTCTTGAAGTGGTGGTCTGTGCAGGGATAATCCAATCTACCACAGCTGTATAAACGTTCCATGCAAGATTGTTTGTTCAAAAAGCATCTTCACTGAAAGCAAAGGGAACAATTTGGTGACAGCACAAAACTTCTTCCACTTATAAAAAATCCCCCCTCTTTCCACTGGACTGAATAAGAAAGAGCTTCTCTCTCCAGAATAAATCACACTGAAAATACCAAGACCCACAAAAAAAACTGCTCAATTTGTTCTTTGGGGGTAACAACAAGGTAATTGAAGTATATCATGGTCTCTGGAAAAAACTGGTGTATGACATGTTGTCCATAAGCAGTGAGATAGTAACAAACTTGTTTGCTGCAAAAACACAACTTTGACATTCATGATATGTGTGTCTGTCCAGAAGCAAAGGAGAGAGAAAAGTAAAGAGAACGAGAAAGAACAACAGGGGGTGTGTGGATCTGCTGCTTGCAAGAAGAATGTTCACAATTTGATGACAAATGATCTCAATACTTTACAGGGGAAATTTGGAGATGGCAGAAGAAGAAGAAGACAGACAGACTCTCATTACAAAAGGTAGTTACTTTTCAAAGAAGCAGCAGTTTGCAAAAGATTGTGTCTGAAGGAGAAAAAAAACTTTGGAAGTCTCATGTGAAATGTGGAACAAACAAAAAACAATTGATGCGGGCCTGAGCTGAAAGAAAGAAAGAGAGAGAGATGCATTCACAAGAATTGCAGCTTGAACTCCTACTTACTACCTAGTAGCTAAGCCTCTGCAGGGGAGTAGGTACTCCTTCTGGACAGCACCTGGGATCCTTCTTCAGATGTGAGCACAATGGGACTGTTTACAGTGTGCTATTGCTCCTTGCAGAGAGCTTTGAAGGTCCGAGATAGTACTCTGGCTGAAGACTGGCCTTAGGAGAAGCTGGCCACTATTAGTAGTACTATCACTGGCATGCGCACTTGATCTTCTTGGAGCACCTGGAACACCACCACCTCCCATAGCTGCTGCAGCCATTCTTGAGGTTGGTGACATCATGGATGATGATGGGAAGCTCAAGCTTCCAGACAAGGGTTTCTGAGCCTGAGCCTGAGCCTGAGCCTGAGGAGGAGGAGGAGGAGGAGGTGCTGCTGCAGCTGGCTTAATGAAAGACAAACTGCCTGCTCTTCTTGAAGAAGCAGCAGCAGCTGCAGGATTTGAAGAAGAAATGGGCTCACTTGCTGCTGTTGCAGCTGCAACATTCTTGAAGTCTATCTTCACCAGATCAAAGATGTGCTGCTGTTGCTTCTGCTGCTGCTGCTGCATCATGATCTTCCCATAAGCTGGAAGCTTCAGCATCTTGATGTACTTCTTCCAACGATGCTGCTGCTGCTGATGTTCCCTAGTGGTTTTGGAGCCCTCTCCAGCTGCAGCTCCGGCACTGCTACATGCTGCTGATGCTCTGAGCGATTCTTCTTCGTCTGCTGCGGGCTCCCTTGCAGCAGTACTCTTCCTGATCTCGCAGCTACTTATACTAGAATCAGCTTCCGAAGAACTAGTACTATGTTTGTTGGGTGCAGGTTGATCAGGTGCATGGGAATGCACTAGATCAGCTGCAGCTGAGTACGACGATGTCGACGATGTCGGGCTGCATGCAGAAGAAGAAGAGGAAGAGGAAGAAGAGTAGGAGGATTCCGGAGTGGAAAGCGGATTGCAGCGTTCAAGGGTCGTCTGATCCTTTCTTGTTGGTGTCTTGGAAACTTTCTTCACTCCGAACAAGACTTTCCACTTGAAGGGAGGCCTTAACCACGAAGAGAAAACTGATGTAGTAGACTTGGTGGTGGACTGATCTGCATCTGGCGACGGCGCCGACTTACAGCAGTTCATGTGCGTGCTGAAAACTTCTCTGTTGTGAAGAAATGGCGACTCCTGCTGCTTCTGGAGCTTCTGTTTCTGGAAGGAGCTAAGTTTGATCAGAGGCGGTGGCTTGGAGCCCAGGGCGCCCACGTTTGTCGCAGAGAGCTGCGTCTCCAACAGCTGCAACTCGTTGTCGTTGTTGCTGCTGTTGACAAAGCAGCACGCATCCTGTGAACTGCCATTGGAGTCTCGTGAGCTGCTGTTTTCAGCGGTGGCAGACTCCCAGTAGCTGCTGCTGCTCTGTGATCGAAAACTGGAGCTCCGAGAATCAACAAGTACATCAGCAGCTGCTGCTGCAACATGCAGATCATCTGTGCAGGAATTCACACAAAACTTCACGTACGAAGAAGAATCGAGAAGAGCAGCAGCATGATCATCGTCTGAGGCAGCAGCAGCAACAGTAGCAGCAGCTTTCTCTTGTTGGTTCACATGAGAATACTCTGACGTCAATTTCTCAACCATCTGCTGGCGGGGGTGGAGATGGAGCGGGAGCAACTGTCCTTTGTAAAACAGCTCATCCGCATGCGAAATGCCTTGAACAACGTCGCGTCCGACATGAAGATGATGATCCCCTGCAGCTGCATCCTCTGCTGCTGCTACTACTTCAGGCCGAATCTGCACCTGCTGCATGTGGAACTCGAATTCGCGAGAGGATGAGGAGGAGCTGGAGCTGCTCGAGGAATAGGAATGCCGCCTGCTTCTGCAACTAGTGTTGATCAATGACTCCCAATGCAGCGGCAAAGCAGCATCCATGTCCACATACAACATCTGCGCCTGCGAGTCATGATGATCTCTTTCCATGGACTCCATGTGCTGCTCCTCACAAGATTCCCGTATCCGGCGCGTTGGACATGAGTTTCTGAAAGCGAAAGCAGCATCCCCCTCATCATGCTGCTGCTGCTGCTGCTGTTGCTGTTGCAACGTCCTTGCAGCTCTCTGCGAGCTGATGAACGCTTTGTAATCGTTCTTGTCCCAGTCGTGGTGTCCGACGGCTTCTTCTGCTGCCGATGCAGCTGCTAAAGAAGGCTCCAGGCTCAGAACTCCTCCTCCATTGGCTTGCTCAAAATTCGCCATTCCACCCTCCTGATCGATTCACCCGAAGAGCAGCTGCTTCACAGAAAACCTATCTATCTAGAAATCCTACTTCCTAGCTATGAATTCCTTAGCAAGAGTCACAAAATTTTGACAAAGACCACCAAGCTGCACTACTGCTAGCTGCTGAATCTCAGACACTCCACCATTACTTTCTCCATGTGAACATTCTCTCTAGTCTCCATGTGTTATCCATGTCTTCATCGTGATCCACAGACCAGCTCATCAGAGATGGAAGATTCAAACAATTGTATTGAGGAGAGAAGCAGGGAGGCTCTAGACCTCTTTCCCGAGAAACAAACAAACAAACAAACAAACAAACGAATGAACGAATGAACCCAAGTCCTTAGAGCTGAGCCCAAACAAGCACAAGCTTATCGACAAATGTCTCAGTGTACTAAAAACACATGAAGTGCACAACAAATTCTTCTACCGAGACCAAAAAAAAACCTTGAACACCCACAAAGCTATATACTACAGAAGATATATAGCAAAAAAACACGAAGACCCAGACTCCTTTGAACTTCACAGCAGAAAACCCAAGTTCTATTTAGAGATACATGTATACTTGAGTGGCAAAGCTGGCAAAGCTGGCAAAGCTGGCAAAAAGAATGTTCACCAGCATTTGATCATCATCATCATTTCAATGCTTCAAGGAACAAACAGAACTGCAGAATTTGCAGTGGAGATCATCAAGCAGCAGCAGCAGCAATAGCAACAAATCCAGACATGATGGTCAACATTATTACACTCCATGTGTCTTCTTCAGATCACACAGCAGCTTCAAGAAAGCATACCATGTGCATAACAACATGGTGTATGTAGTGCAAGAAGAAGAAGAAGAAGAAGAAGAAGTGTAGCATTATCATGAGGGAAATGGAAAAATAAATAAAATTCAATCTGTGCTGTGGACAATGATGATGAGGCAGCACTTGGCCAAAGACAGAGTGAGACTTTACTAGAAGATTTTACAAGATGTATGCCAGGGAAGGTGATACATAAGAGAAGAAGGAAGAATCAGACATAGTAGCTCTCTCTCTCTTTAGAGGAGGAACCCAAAACTAGAAGAAACCCAAGTAACAACAAACAACAGAACATTGGGGGAGAACAAACAGAACATGGAGGAGAACATGGGGGGAACTGTTGAACAAGAGAAAAGCCAAGCAACAACAACAAAGGAAACAACTCCCACCACCAACAACAACCAAACCACCTGGTAGGTAACCACCCGGTAGGTAACCACTTGGTAGGTGTAATTACCTACCTACTTACCTACTTACTTACCTACCTACCTATTTGCTTGCTTTGCAGCTTTGATTGATGGAGAAGAAGAAGAAACCAAAGCCTGGTGGGGGTGGGGTGGGTGGTTAGGAAGTTTTTGGTAGGTATTGATTGGTGAAGAGAAAAAGAGAAGGGGCATGTATGTACGTCTTTAACAAATGGGTTTTTGCTTAAGTAAAATTTGGCCATGTCCCTTATGGCAAGTTAATACCATGGTTGGTTGGTTAGGTGGGTGGGTACTTGGTTTGGTGGTTTAGAATAGAATTTGTTGGTTTTGGTTAGTAAAGATCTGGTTCATGGAATTGGAACTGGATCTGATTTCACCAGTAAACTGGTCCTAGTATTGGGCCCGAGGCTGATTTTTGCCCGGTATGAGGTAAAACCTGGCGTTGATGAATTCGACTGGTATGAGGCTGGTATTATAGCTTAGGTACTTACAAGTTTGGTATTGAGGCTAACCAGAGGTTAACTGGCAGGTAACCTTTGGATCTGGTCCGGGTTAACCATAACCTGAAACCAGTCAGGAACAACAACTGAAACTAGTTTTTTATTGAAGAAGAACTGAACCCAGAATTGGATTCCTGGTTCCATTGAACTGGAGGTTTTTCACATACAAGTAAAAGAATGGCCCAACATGGAGCAACAACACCTGGTGAACATTCCGCAAGATGTGAAACCCCATGGATAACTGCATGGTAGGCTCTCTTCCTTTACAACCAGAGTCTTCTTGCGGAATGTTCACCGCAAGAACATTTCTTGCGGAATGAATACTAGGGAGAAGGATGAATATTCTGGAAATGGAAACATGCAGTTTTGAAAGGTTATGAAGTGTAAAATGCCTTGTGACTTCAAAACTTTTGTTGTATTAGGACAATGGCAGCCCCACAGGATCTGCCATGTTTTGAGGACCCACTCTGCAAGGGCAGTAGCCCGAGCACTGGGACCTCAAAATATGGAAGAGCTGAGAGGGTTGTCATTATCCAGCAGAATGAATGGGGGCCTCTTTTTTCATTCATCTGAACATATTTTCATCCAAATACAAAGGAAGAAAACTTGCCCATTGTGAACCACAATCATAGTTGAAGAAGAGAAAATGTGTTCTTTCGTGTGTGGAAAATGGATTGCAGGAATATTTTTTTTGGGTGACTTAATTCTTACAACTTTCATCATCCATCCGTCATGATACACATATTTATTGAATACACATGCATTGAGAAATCACTGCATGTAATGAGAACAAATACCTCAGTAGTTCTGGACTTGAATTGGGGCATGCAATTAGACTTTTGTAAGAACTCTGTCCTAGAATCAACTTTTTTCATCCATCCTTATTCACTTGTAACCAACCACTAGGAGTAATAGCTTTTGAGGCACTCTTGAGTCTAGCTAGATTCAATTTATTTTAAAAAACCCAAAAATTTACAAACAAGGGTGGGTAGGCTACTGGGAGCCTAGGACTTGTTGGGGATGTACAACAATCATCCTTGGTCTTAATAGAGTTATCCATAGAGTCATTCAAAGATAGGGTTGGAAGCCCATGTTTGCTCGATATATGAACTGAGTTGACAAAGATGCACAAAAAACCTGTTTTTGCATCCAAATTTGGGCTCAAACAAGTTGGTTGCCATGTTGTGTGCTTGTCACAAAAACTTTCACGAGGTGCTCGTATGAACTTCATATGAGCTTTGATTCTTTACATTTTCATTTTTGTGAGGTTAAAGGTGTGGGAGCACGCAAGGTTTGAAAAGTCACCATTTTGTGATTGTTTGAGCTCTATGTGTATGTTTTTGTGCAACCAATGTCATTTTGTTTTCTCAAAGAACTTTGTGTATACATTTTCATGTGAGGTTGAAGGGAAAGCAAGGGAGGTGGAAGAGGAAGGCGACTCAAATCAATGCTTGGGGCATGAAAGGAGAAATTGGTTCAAGGAGCAAATGCATTTGGAGCTCATTTGCTTTACTACTCAATTTTTAAAAAAAATTTCAACTTTGAATATGTAAACTACAAATGGTGGTGGTCCTTATGTGTTGTTTTTGCCATGCCAACTCCCCTTAACCATCTTCATGGTGGTTCTTGCCTTCCTCTTTTTAATTTTTATAAATTGGTAATTGTAATTACATGATGGTGGTGGTGGTGATTTTCATGTTTTGTTTTTGCCTTGTTGTTGAACAATCCTCATGGTGGTCCTTGCTTTGATCCTCAAATTTTTTAGGGTTTTAGATTTGAAATTGAAAATTGCAAATGGTGATGATGGTGGTCGTGGTCTTCATGCTTAGTTTTTTGCCTTCTCCCAACTCCCCTAGCCATCCTCATGGTTATGTCCAAACACCATGCTAGGATCCATGAAAGGTGTAACAACTACTTAACTTTTGATGATTTTAAATGGTAAGTTAATGTTGAAATTTTTACGTACTTTTATAATAATGTTTCAAATATATTACGGGAACATTTGTATAAGTTTGAAACAAATGTAAAAAATATGTGTTTTCATTATTCAATTTTTAAAAAAAAATGATTTTAAATATTTTATATTTAGTTTTTGTAAATTCATTTTATATATGCATATGACTTTTTGAATCATAATTATTTTATGTTGATTTGTAAATAATGAATTAAGAATATTTTCATGAATAGCCAATCTAATTTTACCACATCATTTGATTAGATTCCCATTGTTTTTTAAGCAACGCACAAAAGTGGTGAGGTTGGGTCCTAATATGGTGTTTGCACTTGGTTGTGGTTGGTTTTTTCTAAAAGAAAATTTCAGATTTAAAATTGCAAATTTCAAAAGATGATGGTGATTTTCATGCTTTGTTTTTTCCTCTTCTAGTTCCCCACATCCATCCCCATGGTGATCCTTGCCTTGCTCCTCATTTTAAAAATATATATAGATTTGAAATAAAATGTGAAAATGGTATTAGACTTATCTTTAAACTCATACCATGTCAACCCCCACCTTAACATTATTTTGGTCCCCTATTTTTTTCCTTGTGCCCATAGAAACCCATAAAAATTTGAAAAGCAAGGCAAAGACTACCATGAGGATGGCTAAAGGAAGCTCAACAAGGCAACAACAAAACATGAAGACAACCATCACTATTTGCAACTTCCAATTTTAGAGTTGAAACATCATCATCATGCATGCTACTTATGGTGTGTCCCATGTACCCAACTCCTTGTTGGTGTGAAGAGGCACTTAACTCGGGACCCCAGTTGGTAGTTGGTGCTAGTGTAAGGGCTAGTGGGTTGTTTGTTTGTAGGTAGGTAGGTATGTAGTAAACTAAGCTTAATCACCATGGTTAAATAAGGAACTGAAACCTAACGGAAAAATGTTTCCTGTCCACCGGCAACCACCATCCATTCCTCATGGTGCACTGGCTAATGGATGTTGGTTCACTATGGCTGATATATCAGCATGTAAGAATTTGGACAAGACCTTACTAGTGACATGGTGAAGTAGCCGATGCCATATGGATGACATAGCATGCACTCTTAAATGGGATTATGTGACCCATCATTGCACCATCCATTTGGAAACCTCTTATGAAGTAGTTGTGGATGAACTGCAACCAAAACTGATGAGTCTTGCACACCAAAGTGAGTATCCACCCAACAAATTATCTATGAAGGAAGGTAGTTTGTTTTGTTTTGTAGTTATGAGATCCACCGATATGGGATGCTTCAGATCATATTCTTGGTGTCTTTGGAAAGCTCTCAACGAGAAGGGCTGCATGGGCTTAGTTCCATGACATTTGGACTTACGGTGCAAAAGTTCTTGAATATTGAATGATTTTTTAACTAAAAATTAAATTAAATCATAGCTGAAAATTTCGGAAGAATTGGAATGTGCCTTTGGTGTGATTGGGAAGATCTTGATGAGCAGGATTTAATGGAATTTATTTGGTAAGATTTGGATTCGGAATGTGGGAGATAGTGATTTTTAAGTGATTTCTGCTGCTGAAAATTAAAATAAATTCCAAAATACCAAGTTTTGGAAGGAAAAATCAGTTGAGGACGTGATAACACTTGGGCCAATGGCAAAAGCCACACTACTAGTACTAACTATAATAACTACGTGCGTAGTTAGATAAACTATCATAGTTAAGTAGGTGGGAAATGTAAGTGAGTACAATGTAGGTAGATAACTATGTAAGGCACTTGGTGGTTGCTAGGTAGGTAGATCCATGTGAATGTTTAGTACATAACTAACCATGGTGGTTAGCTATAGGACGGTTATATACAACGGAAAAATGTTTCTTGTCCACACAACATCCATCCATCCATCCTGCATGGTGTGCTAGCTGGTGGGTGCTAGCTAGTTCAGTTGGGCCAAATAAGGCACTATGAGTCTTCCTTTACCAATTGGGCAATGGTGGGGGGGCTGTTCATGCTGGTGTCAGACCCTGGATCTACTTGCATTTAGAGATGAGAAGCAAAAATGCTGCAAAAGAGTTAGTGAGACTTAACTCTCCAGTCAGGCTTTGCATGATCATTCTCACTATGACATCACCTTGAACTTTGCTTTCCAAACAAGTCTGTGTTTGTGGATTGATTGAGAGTTTGTGCTGCTTCAGAGTGTGGGTATTGATGATGGGGTTGGCAAAGTGGGCATATGAGGTTAAGTTAGTTGATGGACCAAGTACAAACCTTCTTCTAAAGTTGGTGCATTCACACTTGGTGTTAGGGACTCTAGTGTTGAGTCCCTAACACCATGTAGGACTTACACACCTACTTACCATGAACATTTTATGTTAAGTTAACATTCACTTAACATTGAGCTATTGCCCCCATCTAACATTGGGTGCCACCTAGGATGCCACCTAGATTTTCATTTAACACTGATTTAACATCAAGTGTGAATGCACCATGAGATACAATATTCAACTAGGGTACCAATTATGCATCACAACATTGAGAAAACACACAAAAAGCATCCCATTCCGTGCACTTCTTCGAAGCGATTTGTTCATTTGTTGGCCTTGCCTACTACCAAGGCAAGAAGGATATTGTGTTTAGATTCATTATAGAGTATAGTAGCTTAAGGGATTTTGGCCCCCAGGTAATAATAATAGGTCTATTTTTATATGAGGATTTTTGAAAGATGATATTTTGGTTTGTGATGAAATTTGAGATTAGTTATAGAGTTATGATATCTTGAAGGATTTTGGTTTCTTTTAGAGGATTTTTTTTTTTGAAGATAATATTTTTACATGGTGAAATATTTGAATTTCCATAATTCTTCTTTTGCATTAAGAATTACTTTTAAAATGTAAATGGCAAGGCCACAGTGCGACACACCACTTGTTGCTTGTGTTAAGGTAATAAATGGATGATGCACCCTAGTCTCAAAACAAATGTAATTTAGTATGGTTATGTTTTTCATTAACATGTCACCACCAATTTGCCAGGAAAAATTGACCCAAATTCATCAGATTTCAAAGAGAAAAAAAATCCAAATCATCAGATTTTTATAATAAGTTCCAGTAGGTAGCCAAGAATATAAAAGGATTCTGGTTTTTTAAAAAAAACTTTCATATCTAGTATGTAGCTAAATATGGCTAGATAATCTTATGGATGATGATGGTCACTTCAGCTTAAATCCCAAAATATGGAGGAAAAAAAAAAAGAAAAAAAAAGAAAAAAAACCTAACTTCCAATGGATAATCCCAACTTTGGCTACATTAAAAAATATTCTAGAAAAAAACACTAGGTGACCAAACCCAAAGCTGAAGAGCTGAGGAGCTGAGAACCCTAAAACCCTAAACCCTAAACATTTAATTCATAACCCCCACAAGGGAAAGGCAGCTTATTAGTGCACAAAACATGATTGAGTACCACCATCTACACTTAATTAATCCAGACACTTAATACAAAGAAATATAGTAACCTATGCTCACACACGAGCAGGTGACTACCTAGTCAGAGGTCAGCACTGACCAGGGTTAAGGGTCAGTTTCCATGGGGCCCAGCCAGCCATAGCAATAACTAAAGGAATAAGTGTGAAAAATCACTGATTGATTTGCAGGCCGGTTAAGTTAACTCATGTAAAGTACTGACTTGGGGAATAAGAAGGCATAATGGCATGTGCACATGGCAAGTGCTGACATGATATTCAATTGGCCTTTGGAGTCATGTAAATTCATTCATTCATTCATTCATTCATTCCTCTTGCACTATAGGAAAGCTTGTTGACTATTTACATTAACTCACACTGGCCTCATCAATGGTTAGTGCATCCAGATTGTGGATTACCATCAGTGTTTTTTATAATTTTTATAATTTTTTATAATTTATTTATTTTTTACAATAATTTATTTATTTAATTTTTTATTTAAAAATATTTAAAAATATTTTATAAATTTATTTATTAGATAAAAAGATTTCCTTCTTGTTTTTTGCTTTAAAAAAATAAAAATCTTTTGATGTTGAAAAATTTGGCAATTTTTTCCCAAAAGATTAGCAAAATTAATTGAATTTACACTAGGAAAAAACATTTGCAAAACTTTCCCATTTTTTGGGTGGGAAAAACACAGATATTTGTCCCACAAAAAAAAATCACCATGCCCATGTCCATTGCTCTATTTTCCGTTTTTAAAAGATTAGCTGAAGTGGTAGTCATCCTTAAGATGACAATTAAAGCAAATCTGGCTACAAAATAAAAAGAAAGTAAAAAAATAATGAAGAATCCATCTCTATTGTTTGCTACACAACTTAATACAAAAATTTAGCAATTTTTCAAAACAATTCTGAAAAAGAAACCTGAAATTTTATTTTTGGCTATTTTCCAAAAACAAATCACCACACCTTTAAAAAACAACAACACCTAACCATGATTGGGTTTTTTTGTGTAGGGTACGGCTCTGGCCTCTATCCAAGGTATATGGAGATTAGAACCATAATACCAAAAATGGGGACCATTGCCCTTTATAAAAACCAGTTAAAGAACTATTTAACAAAGGTTAAATCCAACCGTTAAGGGGCCTTATGCACATAGGACCCTATAAACATATAAGGATCCCCCTTCCGATAATTCTCAAGACCCTAACCCCCACAATTGCCCTAAAGAACAAAGGCGAAGTTGGAACATGTTATTACATACCTACTTAATGGCATTTGCTACTTTAGGTTATGATTGAGATGATTTCACTTGTGCAAGATGAGTGGGTTATAAGTGTAGTGTTCCTTCATGGATTTCATGTCAAGAACATTCATTTTTGCATCTTATGGTTTGTGTTAGATTTCACTTTTGCAAACTCGACAATTACAATACAAGTGTCATATAGGTAATATACTTCCCTTAGCATTTTTTTGGGGGCGGTTTTGGCTTTGAGTGGAGTTTATAACTTATTTGAAATTCCATTCAAACCCTAAATCCATTCCAACTTGTTGAAAAGAAACTTCTACTGTAATTGTGTCATGCAATTTTTTTATAAAGATACATGAATATACATTTGTTGTCACCTCAAATGTAATACCAAGTTACCAAGTTTCAACCTTGATTTATCACATTTGTGTTCCAAATAGTCGGTTTCCTTAACAAAAAATGTCATGTTCTTCATGTCCCTATTACATTTATTGAAATTCTCAACATAAAAGCCAAAATGATATGATGCAATTGTATATAAATGTCATCACTCCTTTGGAATGTTATAAGTACAAATGACCATCATTCTATTCATTTCTTCATAACCAAATTATGTCACATTTTGGAATGGCTACAATTTTAACTAGATTGTAGTTGTTATTTAACATTTGCTAGGCCTTTCAATAAGAACTTGGATTTCTGACATGGTGAAACACATTTAGGGAGATTATTTGAATTGTCACAATTGTAATTTTAAAATTTTAAATGAAATTATAATATAAAGTTGTATTCAACATTGACATTGTTAAAATTTAAATTATTCATATTGTAATAGATTTTTGAAATAATGACACTAAATTTGTCATACAAATTAAATGAAAATTTTAGACAAAAAACAGATGTCATAATAATATCAAAATTAAAATTAAAAAATAAACCACCATCAAATGAGGATTTAAAAATAAAATGTATTGAAATTTTCTTAATACAAAAAAATTAATTAAAAAAATGCTATGTTTTTTTTTCATTTTTGCATCATGTATAGTTCAATTCAAATTGAAATATGAAACTTTCACATCAATTTTTGAATTAATTGCATGTTTAATGACATTAAAAAAAATTACCATTAATTTTGATAAAAAGTATAGGGGATAATTATACTAATTATATTATAATTATTATTATAATCATAAAAAATTTAATTGAGATGCAAAGATTCAAAATGTCAAAAGTGAATCATCTAACCATGTTTTTACCCAACATTCAACAATACAAGATAATAACATAAAACAAATTTGAATTGAAACATTGAAAGTTATCATTCTTGCCACAAAGTTAACATTTTTGCCACAAATTTTTTTGTTTAAACTAAATCCTTTGTTTTATTTGTCATTTGATTGCAAGGGCAATTGTGTGCTTTGCAACCAATGGTATCACTATTTTTTCCTTTTTTTGGGTGGTTATTTGTCTACCCAATCTATATGTCCAAAAGACAAAGTTGTTAAATCTTTAAAAACAAATCTTAACCTTCAATTACCACTTGAATATCAAGTTTTCCATTATGGTTTACAAAATCAAGAATTTTGACAGAACTAATGAGAACCTATTTAGATATGAACTAGATATAAAATTTTGAAGATATAGATTATGAACTAAATTGCTATGCAAACCTTGATATGAAGTCAAGTATGGCAATTTATTTATCAACTTATGTCGTTATATAATTTATATTCTAGCTCATCTTTTTTATCATAATTTTTTCACCAAGCTTGTGATGATAAAGGGGACCAAGGTTAAACTATAATTATATGGTACACAATTTTTTTGAAGGCCACAAGTATTTGCCCAAAGGCTAACGGTGGGGTGGATGTCCTTAAAACCAATCATGCATGAAATTAACACAACCAAATCATAATGGAGTCTTTGGTGCCTAATGAGACACAACAATCGACATGTAGGGTAAAGACCAAAGGTG
>Ga0209611_10001534_pt1 | contig 39702 bp, 24 predicted proteins | sample S1TSphgellanicum_3_FD_187693 | JGI IMG/M metagenome (GOLD analysis project Ga0209611, IMG submission 187693) | Host-associated microbial communities from peat moss isolated from Minnesota, USA - S1T2_Fc - Sphagnum magellanicum MG (SPAdes) (version 2) | ecosystem: Host-associated > Plants > Peat...
GCCCCAACCTTGAACAGAAGGTACATTTTATTCCACAATTCTCTGTCCTATGAGGCATACCGCACTTGGCACATTTTGGCCGTGCTTCATTCAACCTTGGACAAGTGGTGGCCAAATAGTCCCCCCCCTTGCAAATTTGGCATCCTCCAAACACAGTGGAAGACGATGATGCTTTTGGATTATGCACAGTCCCCTTGAAGAAGTTGATTAGGGTGTTGTTTAGCGCCGTGACCTCTTTCTCCATCATAGTCTCCGAGGTTTCCTCTTCTTGCTCCTCCCTTAGAGGTTCATAAGGAGTCTCCCCAAGCTCGCCCATAACTCTCTCAAGTTCTGTTGTAGCACCAACTAACTCCTCAATATCCGTAAATGTTCTTACCACACACAATTTTCGAATCTCTGGCTTCAATCTAGCCAAAAATCTCCTCTTCTGCTCGGCGTATTGTATCCGGCCTTTCTAAAACAGTTTGTCGAGACGTTCATAGTATTTTTGAACTCTCTCCTTGGGTTCTTGCTTGATGGCATCGAGCTTCACTCTAATGTCATCAGCATCAACATCTCCATATTTCTGCACTATCAGAGTCCGCAACTCAGCCTAATCCGTTGGCGCTAGTTGTAACCTCTTGAACCATTCCTTGGTTCTGCCTCTCAGATTCAGTTTCGCAATCTTGAAGAGCTTATCTGCATTCAGATCTCACACTTCAGCTGCCATGGTGAGCCTCTCCGCCCAGTCATTAACATCTTCATGGTCTCATCCCCATAACAACTCATCCATCCCCTGGGGGCTAGTCATCTTGCAAACGTTTCAGCTTTAAACCAAAATTGCAACACTCTCTACTACACATTCGACCTTAGGCCACAATTAATAACCATAGTACCGAACAACTTTATAGTCTATTCTGTTCGTATTGGATTTTGAAAAGAGCAAATGTTATACGACTCAATCTGCGAATTCAAATTGATCTCCTTCTGCTACTGGTCTCAAAGGTGCAAAATTAGATGGAAGAATGGAAAATTTTGCTCATCTGTGGATTCTTGCTGGAACTACCACTTTCCTTCTGAATCGCGCCATATTCTCTAACTGATGACACGAGATTTCGATCCACCGTGTTCCACCTTGACAAGATGATCTCCAACCTGGAACAAATCTTTGACACCAGGGATGTAAAATCTGGTGAAATGGTTAGGTGAAACAGCAGACTTAGGAACCCAAATGTCTCCTAACTTTGGTACACTACGCTACCTCTCGGCAAATAAAGGTGTTATTCTACGCAAGGTATGAGGCGTAGTAATGCTGCGTCTGCAACTCTGAGATTGACACCCATCCCCTTGCTCCATCTCTCACCTTCAACCAAACCTTAGCGTGCGTATAAAAACCACTGTGAGCTACTTCTACTGTTATGTCTCCGACTCGAGCTTCATCTAGATCTATTCCTACAAGCGTCACCACTCCAAAACCCAGTAAACACAGGACTACCGGTCCTCTCTGTGGTCCACATTAAGTAGTCAAATAATCGAACCTATTAACGATTTGTTGTTCACGAATCTCCTGTGTTAATTCTTCTACTCCCACCTCATATGCACTAGGCGTAAACATGATGCTTCAATTATCATTATAACTAGGCATCCACAGGTTTTACCGAAACTGCCCGATCTGAACCTTGCTCTGATACCAAAAGAGAGGGTGCCGAAATGAATCAACAAATCTAACTACCAGCATGGGCATGAACAGAGTGGTCTTTCTCTGCTGATCTTCTTGGACAAATCACAAATCACTAACCCTTTTTCTCTAAACTCATCACAGAATACTCCTACCTGCATACACTAATCATTGAACAGAAACAATTCATGCATCCACAAATCAGCAGAGCAGATAATCAGACATCAGAACTCACACCTTGCCTTTCATGAAAATTTCCAGAGAGCACAAGCTTTCTGACTTCCTTGTATTCATCAAAGATCAGACACTTATGAAAGTCTAGCCCTTACAACATCTGCTTGGCCAAGTTGCTGGCGCAGCGGAAGAAATTGCAACAACCTAACCAAGTTCCTAAAAAAAAACAGCTCTTTACACAGCTCTAAACAGCTCTCTACCACTCTCTGTCACTTCCTCGTCTGTCCTTCTCTGTCTCCCATCTGCATTGCTGATGATCTCGTCTGGACCTTCCCACTATCAGCTCACCACCGCCTCCTGTCCTCTTGCCACCTTCCTTCCTTCCACCTCCCCTCATCAATAGAGCTCCATCCCTCAGCATCATCGGCGATGCCTCTTCCCTGTACTCCATAATAGCCCAACAAAGAGAGAAAACCTCCCCATGCAATGTCCGTAGCAGTAATGGAGAGATTTCGGCTAAAGAAATGACGGCTAATAAATCAAAAAGCAAACCTTAAAAGCATGTCGTGTTCACACTAGTGAGGTGACCTGTTGTTCGGTCACATATGATCTTTGTATGCATGCACTTGTATGACATGAGTTTGTGGATTGGTTTTAACAAACCATCACACAAACATCTCTTGGTGCACATGCTTGGAAATGTGGAACCAAGTGAGCACCAAATTGTTATTTATTCTCTCTCTCTCTCCCTCTTATGTTGATGTAGGTTGTTCCCCCAATGAAAATAAGTTTTGAATTGGATAAGAAATCCACATGGGTTTTCTCATATTAGAAAAAATCTTTATCCATTGAGAAGAAACATATGTTATTTATTGTTGGACATATACTTTGAATTAGACATGAATTGACATCAGTGTGGTATTTCTATGAAAATGAAAAAATGTGTGTACATTAGCATGGAATAACAAACACATACAACAATGTATGGGAACCAATGAATGAATGAGCAAGTAATATGTAAGTTTTGTCAAGGAAACAATTGATGAAAACTTGCCAAAAGTAGACCTTTTTCCTATTCAATTGATAAATTAGCCTTGGTAAATAGTGTCATATTTCATAATGTTATCAAATGTCACATATGATCATGTTTGAAGTTGGAAACTTTGGATGTTTTGACAGAAATGTCATCACTTGAGATAGAGTTGGAAAATATGGATTGGAGGGGGCAATGTTCACAATGTGGTGCAACAAGATCAACCAAACAAATTTTTTTGAGATTAATTTGCAAGTTTAAACTCCTTTCTCAATTTTTACATCTAAATTATTATGAAATGGTTTTTTTTTTGGTTTGAAACCAACATATAAATAAGTTGTTAGTCATATATATATAACTTGGGCTTTACATTGCTATGCAATACCAATGACAATTTACTAGATTTAAATAAGGGTTGTATGCAACCCATAATAGGTCTGGTGGGTGTTTGGAAAATGGAGATATTTTTATTGTTTATGTTGTTGTGCAAATGCAATCACATTTGTGACAAATTATAAACAAGTTGTTCTAGGTTGAATCCAAATGTTATATCAACTGCATACATTATCATGAAAACTTCACATGATGAATTGTGTATTTGTTGCATGAAATTTGTATCTTTATACAATAGATGTTCAACATTAATTGTATTAGTTAATAATTATATAGTTTCATCTATTAAACTTTTCATGATTATGTTTTTGAATCATGTATTGTGTAACGCAATCCTAGATTGGAGGCATATATTTTAATTAATATCCAATGATTGTTGTTTATGAAAATGTGTTGAAAAACTTATTTAAGCATATTTGGTTGTTTTTTATGTTGCATACATTTGTTGTTGGTAACCTAATGATTGTAATTTTTGTACATATAACATTTGCATTGTGACTGCCAAATGAATTGTTAAACCATCTATTTAGGTTGAAAAGTGTATTTTCATCATCTTTAGTTAATTGAAGTTCTTCATGCCATAGTCAATAATTAATCAATGATGCCATCGTCTGAATTTCAATCACACAACTTGATCAAATATATAGATGATGTGCAAAAATCAAAATTTGAAGATTGAATTTTTTTTTTTGCATGTGCATTGTAAAGTGAAATATTTTTAAAGTTCATAATGGACATAAAAATGAAGAATTAGAAAAAAGAAATTAGGAATAGTATGTTTGTATAGTCAATATTAAGAATGGTGTGAAGCCAATGATCTATTCAAGAAGGCCTAAAGCACAATGAATATCTAAAAAACTTTCTTATTCAAACATAATTATGATTGAAAAAATAAATGAATGAATGAATAAATGAAGTAAAAGAAAAAATCCATGTTGATATTAACATTATAATAAACTCATATAGGAAAAAAAAAGTCTATAGATCAAGGTGATAGAATCATTTAAAAAAAAGTTATGGACTTTTAAAAATGACTATAATGCTAGGGCTTGGAATTGTGAAAGGGCTAACAAAGGGATTGTCAAATTTGTGTACTCATGTGTGAACTTTGTATTTTCCAAAATTGGTCCATCGCACTGTACTTTCACCCCTATGAAACATAGATGTCATAATGTTATATTTGTGTTGTGCATGTTCCATGGCACATTGTCAAGTGGTTGGCAAAGGTTTATTATTAGGTGTTCAAATGTTTGTCCTTACATTTTGAAATCTATGAAACAAAAAGTTGGTGCAATTGACAATTAATATCTATTGATTGTGAATATTTTGAAGGTGTTTGATTTTGATATGTGATGGTAATATTGGAAGCTCCTTGAAATTGGTACTATTGGTATGACATTTTTAAAGCCTCAAATGTTGTGTTTCTCAATGAATTCAATAAAATATTGATGGGGGGATGCATTATTACCTCTTCTTATATCCATTTGGGATATGTGAAGGATATATTTTCAATATAATTAATGCTCCCATTGACAATTCATAATTTAGAATCTAAATGTTTCATTATAATCATTTTCATTTCTTTGTAAATTCTAAGGAAAGATGCAAAGTATTAAATCTTACTTATGAACATCATTAATCTTATGATGTACTTGATATTGTTATTATTGGATGTTTTTTATAGATGTCAATTGCTATAATAGTGTAACATTTTTGTTTTGATATTTTGAATGCATATCCTTTCATAATTCATTACAAAAGGAATATAAGTTCACCTTCAAAATAGAGATGAAACATGTTTTCAAGAATTGAAATTTTGAATATTATCAATTCAAAGGTTTTCTAAAAGAATAACATATTGAATGTTTTTGTTTTGTCTCATTTGTTTTATTATGATAACAGTATTTGGCCAAATGTAATTTTCCCAAGGGCTATTACTTATGACTTTTCTTTTGAGTTAATTTTGTGAATGCAAAAAGTGGTGTGATATTTGCTAAATATAATGATGTGTTAGTGATTGGAGGAAATTGCAAAAAATCTCCCATGAATATTATGTTAATGCTTTTGAATGGTAAAATATTAAACATTAATTTCTATAGTTCTAAATGAATTCTAACAAGTAGAATACAACCTACCATTGACATTTCATCAAATAATAATAAATTATATATTGGGTTATATGTTTGTGATTGAATTGGGTTTGCTTTTGGTGGTGTGTTTGTCTATTGACAACCCCAATACAGAATGGACCATTGCTTAATTTATTAATAAGGTTGCATTTGTAGTGTATGTTACAACATGGAACTTTTGTTGATTTCCAATTTTTAAAAAATATTTTTAGACAATTCTGATTTTTTTGTTTTATTAATACCTATCGCCGCTCCTACATACTATAATTTTTGATTATTTTAAGTATTCTCAATGAAGTTTTTGAATGAAATAGTATGTAATTTATTTAGCTTGTATTTTATTTTATTTTAAATTGATAATGGTGAATATATATTTATTTCATAAATGAACTTATTTTTTGTGTATCATTTTCAATATCATGTGATTGTGTGTTGTTAAGAAGTAAATGACATAGTTCAAGTTGTGAATTTTGATTTATGTTTGCATGGGTCAATTTTTAATACATATGTAAAAGTTTTGATGTTGATATATCAAGGTTTGGCATTTGTGTATGCTTCAAATTATGATTCCATTATTTCAAAGTGTTTGGTAATTTCTATGATGTAAGTATTAATAATGCTTGTGTTATATCATAAATACATTTTATTTATATTTGTTCAATGATGTGTTATATTTAAACAATCAGGGTCATTTTTTTGTGATGGTATTGTGTAACTTTGCATAACTAGTATCTTTATAACTTCATATTCATGAAGGTTATGACTGCTCGATTGAGTTGTGCATTCCAAAATTTATGATAATAGATGTTGATTTTATTTATTTTGTTGGAGAATTCGTAAGGATGTAAAGAATCTAACCTATCAAGTTTTTGTTGGTAGTTGACCCTAAATTTGTGTATGATATATTGTTGATTTTGATTAATTTTTGTCAATTTTGAATGTTTCATAATTGCTAGCATTCTCTTTATCATTTTTGCTTGGATGTTTTGGTTTTTTTTTTGTTTTGTTGCCCATGTTAATAACTTTACCAAGGTATGTAAATGAAATCATAATCAATTAAGTGATCTAGTAAGTTCAACAAGTAGTTGATTGCTCTAGTGCTTAATATTTCTTGTTGGCTTTGGATTGTATTCTAAGTACATATAGCAATTATCGATGTTTATCAATTGAATCATAATTACAATTTAGGTATTCAATTATTGTTTGAGTTTTCAATGTTGTAATTTGCAAAAGAGAATACATGGGTGAAGTGTAAATTGATGTATTTGTAATGTAATCTATTATGTAATAAATTAATGATTTACTATCTTTGCTAGAAGTTTTATAAATTTAAGATCATGATTACATCTTGATGTCAACAATATCCATGGACTTGCATTATTTACCATTTGTCGATTCATTTTATGTGTAATAATCCAATTTCAACATTAAAATGGGTCTCATTGATTAAAGGTTGAAGGAAGCCATAACTTCATAGTTTTTTTCATGCATTGGCATCTATTTTGATTACAAACATGTTGACTACATATATTGATTAATTTATATATGTTGTTTTGAAAGAGTCCAAGAAATGTTTTGTTGTGAGTATCAAGGGGCCTTGTGATGCATGGATATATGTGATCAATATTGTCATTGATGCAATTTGTCAATGTCAATGTTTTACATGAATTTTATTGATTGATGTCTCATTACATGATATCAATTAAATATTTAATCATGTTATTTCAATTTTTATTATTATCACGCAATGTTAATATGAATGTGTTGGAAATCAAAGAATTGTTTAGGCATAATAATGTATGGATGTGTAAGTTGCCATTTTTTTTCCCATTCATAACATCCATAATAAGCTTTCATGTGACCGAGTATGCCAACATTGTTGTCAAACAAATGTTTTATTTCTTTGACCTGGAACATGTATTTGAAAATAACACCAATAATAGTGTGAACAAATATAGCTTGAACTTTTGGATTCATTATTTCTTGGTTGCATTGTTCATTTTTATTCAACATGTTTATGCCATAGAATAAGTCAAGATTGATTGATGTTTTGTTTGCTCAAAACTATTAACAAAGGATGATGAACAAATGTGGGATTTAGTGTGAAAAATAGACTTGGTGTTCCCGTGAAATTTATCATATTGAAATTATGATTTAAAGGTCATGACATATGTGCTATAAACTTTCAAATGTCTTGATAAATTGGAAATATTTTTCTTACAATGTATGTTTTGTGGGCTTACATTGATATCATCAAAATTTGTAAATTGTATTTCATTGAAAAGTTTTCTCTCATTCATGTTTGATATTTTAGTGCCATTAATTTAACTCGAAGACAATTTTTCTACATTGTATTATGTTAAATAGAAAAATTAAAATAAATGACATTTTGGAAATTGGTAAATTTTGTCATTTAAATTCATTAAATGATTTTCATGGGTTTATAATGATACTTTGATTTTTTTGCTATCCATTTTAGGAACACCAATTTAAAAAGGAAATAAGGTTGGAAACATGCATGTTATTAGGTTTGGGTTGTTATTTCATTGATCATTGTGGTATGATAGTTATAGGATAAATATGAACCCTCTTGTTCACCTCACCTAAAATTTCGATAACCTAATCTCGGGTCAAAGGTTGTACCAAGGTTTGGTTGGCACAACCTTTTTGATGCACCTTTATTGCCCAAATATGCCCCTCATCATTAAATTGTGATGACCCTTATATAGCTAATTTAAGATGGAAACATTAACATTCGTTTTTTCTACCAATGAATAAAAAATGCATGTACAACATTAGGAAGAATAATAGGCATAGTTCACTCTCACAACAACACCTTCAAGTGAGTCCTATCCTCAATCACATGTTTTCTTTTTCTCACAAGGCCTCTTACATTGTGTTTTATTTGAAGGCCATCATGATCCAAATTACAAGTGGCTTCCAAGCTTAAAGCCATAATGGAGGACTTATTGAATTCCTTTTTAACCTCACTCATCACAAACTTCATGAGTCACGATTTAAGAACAATAGTTGTGCAATTTTCTTTCTTTCATAGGTTGTATTATTTAAACATGAATGTCATGTATAATCTAAACATGAAATCTGTGGACACAACCTTCATGTTGAAACAACATGAATAGACATATGACAATCGTGTTCAAAAGTATACAAATAACATATTACATTTGTGTTTAAACAATGTGCATGACATTCATGTTTAAACAATATGAATAAACAAATGATGTCCATGTCTATGCAATACAAACCTATGAAAAAATAATTCATATGATTATTATTGTCAAATGAAGTTTGTGATAGGCCTTCTAATCCAACAACATTAAGTTGCTTTCTTCAACTAAGATGTAACATAAAAGACAAAACAATCAATATTACTACTTAGGTTTGGATGCAAGAATCAACCAAAGAAACAACCTTATGTGAACTTGAAAATGCAATGAAACACTAGAGCAAAGGTAAACCTATAAAAATAAATGCCTTTTCTTTGCATAAAAAAAAAACTTCAATTTTGCCCAATGTTAAAATCTATCATGAACCTTACATTCAATCAAAAATTATTGCCTTATTCAAATTTTAATGCCATCATTGTAGCCAGTTCAATTTTTTCTATTTAAAATCAAGATAATTTTCATGTCATTATGACCACAACTTTGAATCCACCTTATCAACCATGTGTTTTGTGTAACATGGGTCAAATTAAGTAATCATGACAACCAAGAATGATGCATTGGCTTTCGTCATAATCAATTTATAACAACAATTTTCCATTACCTTTTCACCTTTACAAATTGTGTAGGATTGCTAATGTGCAAGATTTGAGAACAAACAAGCAACAAAGTTTTTTCACAATCCTTTTGTAACCTTTGACAAATAATAGTCAAAACAAGTGAAAAGCATAACGGTGGTCCAAATTCTCTAAGATGTACCAAAATTGTGACACATTATCACCTTTTTCAATATTTTTAACATAGTTTTTTTTACCATGTAAAGACATATTTATGGATGATAATGATGGATTTTAGAATTTTAATGGTAAAATATGGCACTTCTGAAGTATTTGACATTTGATTCATTAGTTTTGATGGGGATCAAAAAATATGGGGGAAAGGGGGGGGGGGAGGAGATTGCGAATAGGACTAGGTTTTTTTCTTCATCCTTGGTGGTACACCTTAAAAGATTTTCACCCAACAACCTTGTTTTAAAGTTGGTGAGATGGTCACTCATGGGAAGGTCTTGACCATAAAAATTAAATAGTTGAAAATAATGTGTTCTTGTGTTGCCATGAATCAAGTCATCATTTTTTCTTCCTCCTTTCTATTTCTATCCTTTTTCTGGCCCAAATTGGTATAATGTTCTATAATAATAAAAAAAAAAAGAAAATAGTTTGACCTTCTTTCCATCTAGGTATATTCCAATTTTCCCCTAATACATATTTTCCTTATCATTTTTTTTGTGCAAAACATGTTGTGTGAAAAAAAAACTACTTCAATCCGATGCAACTTCAAAACACAATGACATTCCATTAATGTCATTAAGGAACTATATACATTTTTTATTTGGCTTCCAACATATTTTAATGCATAAATGTAATTCACATAAGGGCTTTCAACAAACCCATGTGGAATATTTGGATCAAGAAGCAATTTGTAAACTAACCATTATGTCTTCTTGTACATTTAGTTTCATTTTTTAAAAATAAAGCTTTTGATGTTCATCACCATCAAATGGCTTGCATTGAGTGTAACATGACTATAGTTTTGAAACATATTGATTAGCAACCCAAGGAACTTATAATTGTCAAGGAATATTTAATTACAAAAATAGCAAGAGTTGACTACACAACCTAAGGAACCCGCCTCTTTGTTTTCTCTACAATTTTTTCATCCTCCTTACCATCATATTTCAAAAGAGGGTAAGAAATGTGCACAAAAGATTATCAATTATATATGATTTAAGCAAATTCAACCTTAAAACTCAACACAATTGGAAATAAAGAAATAATGTTATAAATATTGCTCTTGTTATTGATTTTGTCCTAACATTTATATTCTCATTTTTTCATGTCAAACCTTAAAGTCCCAAATCCCATGTTCCATGGATTGACAACCATCATCTTACATAATTACAAACTTTTTGTACAATGTCATAGTCTCCATGGTTTGACCCTATTTTCCTATTGGATAAAGGGCAATATGAAATGTGTACTTTGAATAAGAGTGCATTGGGTTGGTTGAAAACAAAAGCTTGCAATCTTAGAGATGCTTACAATGATAATCTTGAGAATCAATTGAACTTGACCAATCCTTTACTATGATAAATGTTCAATTGGATAAATCCAAAGTGGGATAAAAATTGGATTGTCATATTAAAATCAAACACAAAATTTGACCTCTCTTTCTTGCAAGACATAGTTGAAAAGTAGTGTCAATAATTTACAAAATTACTACATGTTACTACAAAAAATGATCACAATTGACATTTGATAAAAGAAAAAGCAAAAAGACATGCCCAATATCAAAGGAATTATTTCATGAGTTTGATTCCTTACCTATATTTTTCTCAACTTGAAGCTTGGCATAAAAAATTGAACAAAAAGGAGAAATTAAATTTGTAAGTTTCTTGTCACCCAATTGGACCCTTTGTTAAATATTCCAAACAATTTAGCACCAACACAAAAAGGTAGGCATTAAGGGGGATGCAGATGTTGCCCCATTAAACAACAATCATATTTAAAAACTAACAAACATAGTTGAATAACATAGTGTGTAGATTGTAATTGATGTTCAACAATCCAAGACATAAAAGCTGAGCTACAAAGAAGAATTGGAGAGCATATTGTTATTTGCATTAATTATAGAATATTGCATTAGTTGCAAAAAGAGAGGAAAAAATAACATCTAAGGAAATTTGCAATGTTTGAGCATGGCAAAAAACCAAACACAAGAAGAAACAAACATAAAGAAGGTGGGAAGTAAAGAAGAAAAGTTTACAACTTATGGAATATGTGTGCTATTGATAGGGTTGTTTAGGTTCCAACTATTGTGGCTTTGTAATAACCTATATTCATGTGTGAGAGAGCATGTATTGTTTCAAAACATGAAAGAGAACTAAGAAAGATTATAAGAACAACCTTGGGAGATTTTTGAGATGTCAAAGTTGAAAACTAGATTTGTCAAGAATAATAAGAAAAGGAGAAGATGTGGAGTTGCTTTAAATGAAAGAGAAAAGCATTGAAGTTTGTAAAAACAAATAGAAATTCCTCCCCATGTACACAAAGCACAACATTGCAACCCTATGAATCAAGATCAACGACTATAGCTTTTATCTTGTGTTTAAGGTTTAAAAGCTTATTAATGCTAGCTATGGCAAATAATCCTATTTACTATGTCAAATAAATCCTATTTACTTTAAAATAAAATTCAAACACAAGCGCAATAACAACATTAACAATTATGTCTAAATAATAAGTCCCACAACAAATAGTGATGATAAAGCAACAAGAGATTTGGATAAGAAGGGCAAGGAGCAAGATGTAATACATGTAAAAAATGAATGCAACAAAAAAACAATTTTCGAAACTTATTGAATTACCTTATATTTATAATTTGGAATGTTTCGACAAATATATTTGGAATCTAGATTAGGAATCAATAGGAGAGGACCATACAATAGATTTTGCAAAAAACTCCACATACTAGTGCCTCAGGATTAATGTCATTGGAATTTACTTGTTTGACAAAAGGTAAGTAATACCAATTTTTAAAACAAAGATTTGTGCTTATTTGATCCAATGTGCAAATTATTATTAATTCTACAAGTATAATACCTTTCCAAACCAAGAAAAATTCCCCCCTTGCCTTTTTTTTTCTTTCTATGTTCCCATATGATTCCCAATAGTTCATCATTATTCATGTCAAATCTTTCATGGCCATGTAAATGCATAGAGTAAATGGGTTAAATAAACAAGCTTGAAAGAGATAGTATATTAAATTATTGTAGTGGCATCATTATAATTGGTTTAGGTAGGACGACTTTAGGTTCCATAAGTCATCCTTTTGGATGAATTGTCCTTTGGACAATTGTAAATTGGAATCCATTTAGTTGATTCTTAAGAGGGGTGGAAAGGTGTCTTTTTGAAGGTTTTTTTTTCAACAAAATTATTGCAAGCATATTTTCAATACCTTTTGTATTGGAATTCAAATCTGATTAGATTCAAATTGCATCCAATTCAATTCAATGAAATTCACATTCAATGTATTTGAATCAAATTTAAGGATTTGAATTCACATTCAATGTATTCGGATCAAATTTCAGAATTTGAACTCAATTCAATTCAAGTTGCATGCAATGTAGTGATTTTTTTCGATTTTGTGATGTAGCCACATTGGCAACCATCCATAGGAAGATTTAGCCGAGTTTGTTACAAGATACATAGGAAGCTAAAAGTTTTCTAGAATCTTGCTATTTTTTTGTTACATGTAAAATCCTAGAGACTAAATGTGGTGAACTCATCTTTTTTCCCCTACTTTTATGGAAATTTTTCTCAAAAAATCCTTTGAGAGAAACACAACTCATTTTTCGATTTTGCAATAATGCAAAATTTCACACAAAGTTTTTTGATTGATACAATGTCATTCAATCAAATTTAATTTTCAAAACATTATTTATGTTTTTTGATTAATTGATTATAACTAGTAATGTAATAGCATAGCCCAAGGTTAAGTATAAACCTCCATGTTATTTATCTCCATGTAAATGGGTAGAAAAAAGGAATGAGGTAGTTAAGCTTGGAAGAGGTAAGTATGAGTTCAATTCAAACTTGTATATGTGGGGAGGGCTATGGATGAAATTACATTAAAAAATGAATATGGGATTGACTTAACCTTAAGATTTAACTTCCCTATAATCCATTTGGATTTAGAATTTGGTCGAGATTTGGACCAAGAATCAACTAGGATAATGTCTAAGATAGATGCAACCTAAACAAATGAAATAGATAATATGAAAATCAATGTATTTGAAATTGGGTCAAAATTAGTTTGAAATTAGATCAAAATCAATTTATTTTTTATATCAATAATATATTTCTTATGATAAAAGTATTATATTTTAAAATTTTAAACTAAATTTCTAGATGAAGATCACATCGAGATGTCCATAGCCTAGACAAATTGAATAGATGAAAACTTCAATAATCAATTCAATTGCACCATTTTGCACCCATGTCCCAAGCCCCCAAAGGTATTGATTCCCATATCCACCTAAAATTATGGATTTTATCCATAGAACATAAATAGACAACAATATCTCTCTTATATAAATGTGGGTGCATGAACAAACTAACCACCTTAGACCAAAAATAAATTTTGTTCAACTTTAAATTGTAACATCATATGTTAGCAAAGAAATTCATGTACAATAGTGTTGGGTGAATAATCGAGATTCAAAATCCAAAGAAGTAATTTTGTTATATTTGGGGTTTGTTGAATTTTTTTACAAAAATAAAAATTTATGGTCAAAATAAAAAGAAAAAGGAGGTGAGCAAAGTTTTCATCAACACATTTCCAATCAACAATTATTTTGCTTGGACCACCATATCACTATTTGTTATGTTGTTGGTAAATGTTGTGATATTGTGAGAATGTGCATGTAAATTTGCATTTGAATTTACTTAATGATGTCACGTTAATTACAGGCCCAATGGCAATGACCATAAACAAAAGTTCAATATTGTAACAACTAACAACTCTTGTTCAAATATTATTTACTTGTGCTATGTGTTATGCCTTGGTAATGACAATAAATTGATAGGAAAAAATGAATTGATTTTGTGAAAATTAAGTTCGATTCAAATGAAAATGTTAAATAATATTGCAAGCAAGTTGAATTGAATTGAGTTGAATTTTAATTCAATTAAAGAGAAATAGGATGCAAATTGGTGCAAAAATATTGAAAATTTGTTTTTGAAAAAAAAACTTTGAAATGACACACATTTGAAAAGGCATCTTTACATTTCTTTTTACTCAGGAATTGATTAAAGAGATTTTTCAAAAGACAATTTATTAAGATGGCCCAAAGGATGATGCATGAAACTTAAAATTGTCCTACCTAAACCAAATTTGATGAATCATTGCCACTTGAATTTGACAAAACTAGGTTCAATGATCACAATAATATTTCAAATTTTAAAAAAATTCAAAAAAATTACAAAAAATACACCTTACATTTTGTATTTATAATGATATCCTAATGGTTGGGACCATATATATATATAATTTAATTTTAAATTAAAAAATAATAATTTTGTTTGGCCTTTCACAATTTAATTCATGCCCGAACATTAGTCAAAGGTAAAATATACCATTCTTGAGATTTAAGGTCGAAGAAAGTGGTATAAATCATTACCTATCTTGTTGTACACATAACCTTTAAGAAATTGTACTACAAAGAAAAGTTTCACAAGTTTCAGTGTGAATGGAGTTCGTCCACAGCACAAAATTAGTGTGAACGGAGATTCGTCACAACCATCTGGAGGATAAGGTACACGTGCGTTTTGGATGAATGTTGGAGGTATGGATGGATAGGTGGCTGGCTAGATGGATGGATACATCGGGTCGTCTCTTCCAGAGAGAAGGCGATGGTGCAACGACCTTGCTCGCGATCGTCGTTCGCGATCGTCTTCCCTGTGTCTTTTGCTTGCAGATTGTGATCTCCGTGCTGCTGGATTTCGTGTTTCTCATCGTTCAGGATGTGGATTTTTTGGAGGTTTGGGAAGATTGTATGTATTGGAATTTATTTTAGTTTGTTTGGTTCGGATTTGCGGAAGAATTGATGGCGGAGATGGATTGTGGTTGTGGAGAATCCCTTGTGGGGACAAGAAACAGAAATTGAAGAAGACGCTTGTTCGGTTGGATCTGTTGTGTTTTTTTTCTGGCTGTTATTGAAGCTCGGCGGGGTTACATCTTCTCATGTGTTGTCGTCGTCGTGAGAGGTTCCTAGGAGAAGAAGAAGATGATGATGGAGCCATTAGAATCGCAGTTAAGAGGCGGTTGTGTGATCAAGCTCAGTGGTTTTTAGCTCAGTCGCCTTTGTTTCTTGCGTGGTTTGGAGAAGGGAAGAAGGTGCAGGGAGTACGAGAGAGATGGAGGAATACCCGGAAAATTTGGGGGAGATTTCTTCTTCGGGGCGGACACATGGCAGAGCAGCTCTTCTTGGCTACAACAGCAAGGTGAGTAGTAGTAACGTCCAAGCGAATGCGTGGTTGGATGTAAGGGTTATATATGTGAGAGTGAGCGGCTGTGCCTTGGACGACGACGCTCCGGAGTCCCTGACTGTACGCTTTCCTGCACGGAGCATCGGTACAGCTTTAGAAGTCAATGGAGGAAGGATCTCGCCTTCCGAGGAAGCTCTTCTTGTTCTCAGGAGGGATAGAATAAACACAGAGTCGGCAGAGGCAACGTACGTAAGCACGGACAATCTTCGTGCCAGTGGCGCCTCCGTGTCTTACGAAGTCTTCAACAGGGACGAGGCGCTCCTCAGCGGGACTATAGAACGACAGTCTGAACCTCGTCCTCCTCCTGCTGACGCGGCAAACAGCACGCATCAGGAATGGAAAATGGAGTGCAACTGCGTGGTTGGACAGTCCGGATGCGTTTTCCTCAAAAGCCGAAATGATTACCCTAGCATGTCTCTCGCTCCTGCGCCAGTCGTAGAAGTGTGCGTGGTAGGCCGATTCTCGGGAACGCCAGTCATCCTCACGCGGACTGTGCAGATGATTGCACGCAGAAGGCTGAACCGCCAGATCACTCTCGATGCCATTCCCGAATCCGAAGCAGTTGGAAGAAATTCAACCAGCAGTCTCATAGCAATGGATCATCAGCCTCAACTGGTGAGTAGGATCCTCCCCGAAGCTCACGCCCCCCTATCTTTCTCTATGTGATCTCGTCGACAAAAACTTCAAGTAATTCTGCAAAGAGGATTGCTCAAAATTCCATCCATTTGGAAGCCCTCAGATTTGTATACTCTGGAAGAATGCTTGACACAGTGAACTCTCCTCCTAGCTAGTTCAATCTTGTAGATTGCAGTGGGGATTTGTAAGCACAGAGCACCGGATGAGTAACTTTCTGGTATCCTCCTCTTCTTTTTTCCTAAGTGTGGTCTTCCTTTGACATGGGTTTTTCAGGTTGTGGGATCCAACCCTTTCATGGATCTCACTGACAAAGCTACGACAGCCTTTGGTTATGGCCTGGAAGGCAGCGGATATGGCGAGTCTGATGGGGAGATGACATGGTTCAATGCGGGTGTTAGGGTAGGTGTGGGAATAGGCTTGGGCATGTGTCTTGGTGTTGGTATTGGTGTGGGCTTGATGGTCCGCACATACCAAGCCACTGCAAGGACCTTCGGAAGAGGGTTCTTTTAACTTTCATAAATTGCAGTGCCCCTTCTGAAATTTCCGTTCTCATTGTCAATGCTTGCTTCTGTTTTGTTGTTAGATCTGTAAGAGATAAAAGAATGTCCTTTGCACTAAATATTGGCTGAGACTTTCTCTGCCATCCAGGTTGTGTACACCTTGGCTGAGTCTTTCTTTGGCATCCAGATTCTGTACTTGGCAGTTTGAGTTTTCAGAAGCTGTGACAGAGTCAAGGAGGTGCAAATTTTTTAATTTTCAAGCTTTCTAGACAAGCACCTGTCTATTGTTGCACGTGAGAGCTGTTATGTTCTTCAACTGTACTTCATGCATCTTCTTTATTCCTTTTTCGCACCAGGTCCCCTCAGGTCTGGTTCAGAGCATAGATTTGGACAAACTGGACATCAGGAGCAAATTCAATTGAATCTGTACAACATAGCTGCTATAGAATTGTTTTCATTCTTGGGATGATCTGCTGTTTGTGGGAAAATACTTTTTCATACCTTAAGGAGATGCTGGGGAATAAGAACAATGGTGATGTTTCATTTGATGACTCTGAACCTCCTTGTAATGAGCTGCTTCTAATCAGAGGGGCAGACCTTGTATACGGTGTTTCATTCATGTACAGAGTCATACAATGATTGCTTTGCAGGTACACAGGCACAGTTTGACCTGTCTTTTTTGAGATCCAGACTTTTCCTGTTGTGTGTTTGTAGACAGAACTCCCTCACAGGAGAAAGCTTTAATGCTTGCACTATTTTGTCATGATCAGCATGGTATTTATTGCTGATGCTTTCCAGTTGTGTTCCTTGTTATCCTCAGGAATTAGCCTTCACTGTTCAACTGTCATAGTTAGGGAGAAGCCCTGTCCTGTTACTGTCATTTTCTGTTGTATCTATTTGAGCCTTCTTTTGTCCTCAATGCAGTTTGGTATCCAAGTGTTGTTGACAAAGATTTTTCTTTTTCTATACCAAGAAATCCAAAGTCTCTCTGATGTCTGTTTCAATTCTGTTCACCTCACTTGGTTCTTAACCTTGTTTTACTAATGCTTCTGTTGTCCTCTGCTATCACAGACATTGATCTACACTGTAGGTGACCGAGAGTGGGGAAGGTCTGGAACACTTTGAAAACTACATATGTTGGTCAACAAGCACTCCTTTCAAAGACATATGTCTCCTAGATTGCAGCAATTACCCTACACCTGAGACAGGACAAAAGTCCTTAGGGTTTTGCCTTTTTTTTGGTCTGTCCTGCATGTTTTTTATATTACCTGCATGCAGCAGGACTCCCAGTACAAAAAGTTCAAGCAACTGTAAAACTACTTGCAAGGTCTTTATCCTTTTGTTTAACCTTGATCATTTTTGTGTTACAAGGGTTTGCGATCCATGTCTGGAAGCTCCTCCATGGAGGTCCACCAACTACGATCTATCTGAGCTGTGGTTTCTTCACTACGAATGATTGGTTTACTCACCTTTCTTGATTTTGTTGTACATGTTGTAACTTTGCCATGGTAGTCTTCAGGAACATACACCCCTGTAGCAGGGTCAGGCTTCCACCATTGCTGCTTGGTAGGTGGAGGTGTTTCCTTCACCCGTGCAAAGTCAGCCCTGTAATTTGATTGCTTTTCACGGAAAACCTCTCGCATTGAGTCATTTCCTTGTTTTGTGTCTTTCCCTCCACCTTGATATTTGCCAACCCCCTTTTTACTGTTAGTGCTCTTATCTCCTGTGCTTCCATCACTGCACACGGCATCAAGGGGAGAGAACAAAGCAGTGAGTCTCAAAGCTCACCTCTACTGTACTTACCTCTACATTTGGTAATACGTCTTTCAAGTTCACCTTGTTGATTGCAGTTTTAGCAGTTTGTGAATCAAGAGCATTGATTTGAGTTAACAGGTATGAAGTAGGAGATTCATTGCTAAATTTGTTTCTTTTCTAAGCTTGAGGATATCTGCAAATTTGAAGTCTTTGATCTTCATGATTTCCAGTGTTTTGATAGATTACTTTGAGTTCCAAGGTTCTTCTTACTGATGTTCTTTCAAAGGACAGATTATCGGTCTTACCCAGAGGCGGTGGAGGAATAGGAGCCACAGCAGTGAGTGTACTGGTAAGCATTGTAGCCCATCCTTTCTCCTAGAAACTTAGTCAGCCAGTGCACTTGTGTGCCTGCCAGCAGGAGGACATCTCCACTTATGCAATGCATTATGGCAATTGAGTCTTTTCTACCCTGGTTTGCCAGACCTCTAATCATTTTGCTCTTTTCCTTCAAATACAGATCCATTACCTCCTCATATCTTATAACAGCTTCAACATGATGAGTTATTCACAGAAAAACAGACTCTAATGCAGCAAACAGGTGATCCTTCTGGAGGGTTTCTCCGACGAGAAGAATGCTCCAATTGGCACAAAGGTCTGCAGTTGACTCCTCTTGAACTCTTCAACACCAACAGACACACCCTTTGATTTTCACAAAAGGCTCAATGTGGGAGCCCCCCTACTGCAGTTGATTTCTGAGGTCAGACATTTTTCTATTGTCCAACTCTTGCAAGAAAACATGAAACCATCTTTCATTTTCTATGGATCCAAATTGTTGGGAGCTTGCTGTGAGGAATAGGTTGTTTGTTTGTTTGTTGGAGCTTCAAAAGATTTGATTGATCCAAATTGTTGGGATCTTCCCGTGAGCACATGATTTTTTTGTTGGAGCTCAAGATTTTGTTTGATGCAAATTGTTGGGATCTTCCTGTGAGATATGGAGAGATCTTCAGCCTAAACTTCAGGGTTCTTGGAATCTGCAGACCCTAGACATGGAGTTGCATCATCATTGAGGCTAAAGTATACATGATGAGGAATGGGAGATCTTCATCAACTCAAACTACAACCACAGTTGGACAGAAAAGGTACTTTAATCTGTGTTGTTTTCTATATTCAAAAATTATGGCAGCAAGGGTAGGGCTTGAGCCGAGCTTTTCATTGATGTCAATACATCACACATTGATGCTTGCATGTTTATATTTGTCAACAAAAACAAATCCACAATCCAGATTCTCCCTAAATAGATACATAAATGCTTTCAGGCCAGATGTTAAAGCACAATTAGTTGGAGTGTGGACTGACACAGTCATGGCTTCTGAGTACTACATAGATCAATATATCATGTAAGTTCATATTTAACAATAACATAGTGAGTTTTATAATTTTTTATATTACAATAAACTTAAATGAATCTACTTTTAACAAGGAATCATAATGAATTCTTAAAGAAACATTATTTTTATCATGCATACAAAAATTTACATGTGCAATCAAAAAGTACGAAAGAATAATGTCAAAACACAAATTAAGAAATAAATCCACCACAAACGAGGTGTTTAAAATGGATACATTTAAACTCTTTTAATACAAAAACTATCATTTAATTTTGATTTTGTCACATTTGAATCAGTGAGAATTCAAATCACATTCAACATTTGAAATCCAAACTTTCAAATGGTTTTTTTTTTGTTCAATCATGTTATTAGTGATATTTTTAGAAAAATTAACAATACAATCACTTGCACAACACTTACTTTCACTAGACCACAGTAATACTTAAAAATCCCGCACAACCCATATACTTTCAATTACCTTCAGAACCTCTGAGACATAATGAACCAGATGCACAACAAAAAAATTGCAGTAAAAAGCAAACAAATCTATTGCATTAGACCACCTGGCAACAAGAATTGAACTACATTACCGAGGTGGATCCATAAGGTTTCAGGACTTCACAGAATACCTTCAAACATATCATACAAAACACAGCAAACCAGAGTCTCAGGTGATTTTCAGACTTCTCACACTAGTAGCAGCTTTCTTACAAATTACATGTATCCTGACTATACTGACCACTCCACCCTGAGACACAAATCTTTATGGAGACAAGCAGTGAAAGCCAACAGGACAGGTCTGTTTAAGACACAAAACTTTACTAGTGTGTGGATATAACAGCCCTCACTGCACTAAAGGCTGTGCAGTGAATGAATGAAATGCCTGTAACTGTCAAGATCATCACAAGAGATCAATTTTTGTCCTCAGCAAAAACTACATGTTAGTTAACTTGGGCAAAGCTGGTTAACTATACAAATTAGTCAAAACTGCAGAGCCAGCTCAAATGGCATGACATGCACTCAGCCAGTCAGTCTCATGCCACAGTTTTTTGTGCATGACGGAAGACATGGCAGTCATTTACCAGCAGAAATTTAACCTGCATGGTAAAGGAGACTAACTGGAACTCCTAAAAGTCAAGATTGGGATCCAGGGCACACCCAAGTCGGTGGTGGTGTAAAGAATGCACAAACAGGTCCCACTGTCACTGCCAAGGGAGATGATAATGACCAGGGCTACTTATTGGGGGATGGAGGGGGAGGGTGGGGGGTTATAAACCTGCCTCAGGAGTAGGATTCCTTGCCCATGGACTACAGATCAGAGCTTACAGAGGGGATGGACTTTGTGCTGCACTCATCATTGTGAACCCAGAAACCAAAATCCCTAGAACATAGTCAGTGTCTGGACTTCTTGTAATCCAGAGATCCTGTTGTGCTGCACAAAGTCTTTGTTGAACAGCAATGTTGCCTTGACTTAAAAGTCTTTTGGCATCCAACTCTAACAAACACATGTTAGGGACCAGTAGACTTCCTCCTAGTACTGACCAAAAAACCAGTCACAGTGAGCTGTTTCGGCAGTTGGCCACTGTCGATTTGCCCTGATCTTCAGAAAGCAGCACTTTTCCCATACCTGCAAGGCATGATAAATCTGCTCCACTCTCCTGCATTGCAAAAATTCACATAAGTATCTCCATGCTAATCAATGATTAGACAACCAATCTCATAAGTTGGCCATTCTTCATTGTTTTCACAAAGATTATTCAGCAACAACACAGAAAAAGCACAAATTGAATTACCATCTCAACCAAAGTTGAAGCCACCAGAAGGAACAGCAGGCTGATTTCCCCCAAATGCAAAATTGCTCTGCAATTCATCACCTACAGGGGCCAGATTTTCATCCTCATCCTCCTCCAGCCAGTATGTCTCCAAAATCTTAACAGCTTTCTCATAGATTTCATTGTTGTCATGAGTTTGCAGGGTCTCAATCTTCTCCAAGCCCTCAGCTTCATCTATGTACCGAGCATACAGGTTGATACCACTGCTGTTCCCAAGGTCCTTCTCTGACTCCCCTACCTTCAAAATATTTTCCAAGCCTTCAAGTGAAACTGTCACAATTCTGGGATCAGGACATGTGAGCAGATCACAGAGTGGCTTGATGCAGCCCTGATTCACCAGGTACCTACAGAAATGACGACAGAACATTAGTGACATTGCTCAAATCAACAACAATTTGTAACTTAAAAAGGATGAACGTCCACTTGCATTCTGTGCTAGAGCTGTGTGACAATAGACTTCAAATTGAGCTGTTATCTCTCCATTTGCTTCCATGATTCACTCTGAAGCATTCTACAGATTCCTCCAATCAGTGCACAACCTACTTGATCTGTTCATGTGTTCCACCAGATGTAGCATTGGATATAGCCCATGCTGCTTCTTTCTTGATGTCAAACTCAGCAGTTGCCAGTAAAGAAACCAGGGGCGGAATGATGTTGGCATCAATAATTGCCTGGAACAAAACAAGAATCGCAGTATGATTAGAGGAAAGAAGCTGCAATGCAACAAGAAGAGGAACCAGGCCAAGGTGCATACAAAGCTCTTCCCTCTTAAGTGGTGTGCGTCCCAGTTCCCTAAAAAAAACACAGAATTGCACAAAACTGTGGACAAACAAAACAACACTTGTTCAAAAGCAGGGGCACATCTACCTGAATTTGATCCTTGTTTCCAGCAGTAATATTGGAGATGGTCCAACAGGCTTCCTTCTTGATGCTCTTTTTGTGGTTGTGAGTAAGAAGTGCAAGGAGGCATGGAAGTGCCTGGTTGTTGATAATGAACTGAAAAGCCAGTAAAGGCACAGGTTATGTTTCCTGAAAATAGAAAAGAGACAACCATCTCCTGGTGGGAAGTCACAATTAATCCTCTCTACAGAACCAAATTCTGTAGATCACAACATAGAGATAGGGAAATTACCTGCGTCTGGAGATCATCTCCAGTAACAATGTTGCCAACCGTGCGTAGAGCAGGAATGAGAACAGATGGTGATGGATGGCTGCTACACCCTCAAAACTACCAAAATCAATTAAAACAGCCAACTTCAAGCTAGCATGATAGCTAAGAGCTTCAAGGTAACCATAAGACACCAGCTAAAAGGAAAGTGCTTCTCAAGAAACCATCGATAGTAAAGTTTCCCATTGTTTTAACCCACTACAATTCAAGTATAGTTGAGAGAAAACGAACACATATTATATGCAAACAGTTTCAAGAAATGTGCCACTGACTCTAAATCTATAAGAGCTACTTGGTAACTTACAGCAACAGGTCCACAAGACGGCGACAGACACCAGCCTCAATTACTGCCTGGATCTTGTCATTGGTCCCATCAGAGAGGTACGAGAGAGCCCAGCAAGCATCGGTCAAAACTTCCTCATCATTTGAATGGATGAGGCGCTCCAATGCTGGCAGTGCAGGTTTCGACTGTACAACAAAAATATTAGAAATAACTCTAACAAGAATTGAGAAATCTCAAGTAATTTTCAAGCAAGTATTAGAAAACACAAAGTATGAACTGGAAATGAGAAAATTACCAACCCTTGAATCGTCAATTGCAGTATACAGACCAAAACTAGACACATAGAGCAGGCACAAAGGAAAGCACCTGCTCAAACGGAGGTTGAGGTTTGCCACGGCAGAAGTTGGACAGAGTCCAGGTTGCATTCCTCAACATGGAAAGTTTGGCAGTATCCGTAAGCTGTGCCAACAGAGGCATCAGTGCACCATTACTGAGCACAAGGTCCCTGCATTTTGGGGAATCACCAGCCACATTCCCCAAAGCCCAAACAGCCTGCAGAGACAAAGTTAAACAACTTTAAGTGGAAACCCACTCCTTTACACCCCTCCCCCCCCCCAAAAGAAAAAAGAGTCCATCAGCCGCTGCAGCGAACCATCAGATCAAACCCTAGTCAATCAAGTGTTTCAGAAAACATTCAGCCCAAATTAGCCTGACCAGCAGACATGCACAGGATAGCCAAACCAGTTAAAAAACCAGCTCATTATCCAGGTCATACAATACCTGCTCACGGACATCATCACTAGGTGAACTGAGCAGTTGGACAAAGATTGGTACAGCGCCGTGATCAATAACAACACGTGTGTGTTCAGATGTGCCTGATGCAATATTCGTTAATGCCCATGCTGCCTCAAACTGCATCAAAGACCAAAAAGGATTTGAGTTACTATGTGTATTAAATAACAGAGATACATCCTCAGATCAGGTGAAGAGCAGATATTGCACAGGTGAAGCAATCTCCACTGAAGCATACCTGTAGCTGTGGGAAATCCCCACGCATGAGAAACTCCACAAAACGGGGCACTACACCTGCTGCTATAACCTCCTCAATCGGGGGGCTTCTTTCTGCATGAAGGATTCACAAGGTGATGTGATTAACAACAGGGAAATACCAAAAAAAATGTATAGACATGAGATCAGATACCAGGGAAAAGTGCAAAGGGATTATATGCCTACCTATGGAGAGAAGTTTTCGAAATTGAGTAATGGCTTCCAACTGTGTGCCTGCATCTTCGGAGTACACCCCTGCTACCATGGCCGGGAGGCTTTCCAACTGCTGCTATGACAGATCCAGAAAAAGCAAACCATGACATACTGGCAAAATTCCCCTCATTTCCAAAATAAAGAGCGTACTTTCTTCATGCAGATGCAGGGGAACCAACGACACCTGTACCCTAAACTCACTATTTCATGATAAAGAAAGAAACAATCAGCAGCAAAACGCTTCATAAGAAATTAAGGGCAAAGTCTTGAATAGGCCTTGGAGAACCATTGCAGGTAGAAACCCTGGAACCAAAGAGCATGCATATCCAGAATGCGTTCTCTTCACAGAAGAGGCACACATGCAGATAGAAAGTGCTACAGAAAGACCACTGTACGAGGTGGATGGAGAGGTTGTCTGCGGTACCTAGTCCTCTATTTCCTTGAACCCTAAATCCAGACCATACGTCACATACATAGGGCAGAACAATTTTACCTTCTTCTCCATATCAGCAGCAGCTTGAGTGGAAGAGAACTGCTGAGGCTGTAAGCCCTCTCTCCTCTTCTTCAGCAGGCTTTCATCCCTCTTGTTCTTGCGTATCTCCACCATGTTGTCCTCCCTTTTTCTGCGAGCTTCCTCCGCATCGACCGTCAACTTATACCCCTTCTTACGGACCTCCACGCGTGCATTCGGCCGCAGAGACATCTCTGCAGAACGGGAACGGAGACAGAAGAACCGAAATCAAAACAAATACACCACAACACAGACCAGCGAGAACAGGAAGGCCCTCAAGACGAAAACAAAAATTAAAACCCCCCAGGAAAAAGGAAATAAAAGTCAAAGTCTCGGAAGATACTCTTAAAGAACACTAGAAAGTTCCTGCTCACGAGAGTTTCGACAAAATGAAGAGAACAAATCAGACAAGGCAGCCGCAAACACGGGGAGAGACCACAGCGATCTTGAAGAAAGAGACGGAAGACGAAGGCGGAAAAAAGCCGCCGTGGGAGACTCAAACCCTAACCGGATTCCACCTGAGTTAATTACTAACCTCAGATTCCGGGTACTCTAGTTTAATAGGAAACCGTATCCCGTGTATACAAATGGAATACGTATATTTTGAGATATACGGTCAGGACACATAAAGTTATACCAGTGGTTAAATTGGTCTATAGTCTACACCAAGAGGTACATAGTTATACAAATGGGTTATACAAATAAAATTTAAAAATTAAAAAAAAATTGTTACATATCAATGTTGGGCTTTAGGGCTTAAATATAAACTTGTAACTTAAATATGGAAGCTCATTTACATTTTATATGTAGGATCATGCCCAAGGACCAATGAATTCCCAAAGTGATGCCCCTCCTCCTACCCGACCCTCCAGGGTAGTAGTCGAGGAAGGGAATTGCACTTGGAATGCCCTTATTTGAAGCGGCTATCTTGCATAATAATCAGTGTCGAGCGGGTATGAAAAAAATGTGAGAATTGGATAGGGTTTCAAGCTAATTCTCAGTTTGAATCCCTTAGGGTATCACATTGAGTGATATCTTTTATGAATTGGGCTACATGGTTTCATATAATGTGAGAACCAGGCATTTGAAACCTTGATCAAATATGTATTTTAATTTTGTTGAAACCTTGGCAAGGTGTTAAAAAAATTAGGGTCAAGGTTTCAAAGTTTTGAATTAATTAGGATGTTAGTAGTACGAAGGATTTAATGTTTAGTCTTTAGTCATTTAATCAATGTTTAGTTAGTAGTTAATTTAGGGTTTAATTCGATTTAAGGTTTAGCAAGCAAGTGGCATCACGTACTACTTGTTATAAAGCAAGTGTTTCAAAGCTGCTTATTCAATATGTGTGAGTTTGTCTCACTCTTTTGCATTTTATTTTCTTTCTTGCTTAACTTATTGTGCTTGATTAGTTAATTTGCTTAGTGTTGTTTCGTGCTCCTCTTGTTCGACCTTTTGTTCCACTCCTTTTTGCTACTTCGTTCCTTTTGTTCAACATGTTGTTCTTTTCTTCTTGCTTGACTTGCTACTCCACTCTTTTTGTTCAATTTGTTACTTTGCTCTTCTTGCTCAACTTGTTGCTCCGCTCCTCTTGCTCAACCTTGCTATTCTACTCCTTTTGCTTGACCTCTTTGTTTAGGTACCTTTCTACTACACTGTGATTTTATGTTCCTTGTTCCTCTTATTCAACCATGTTGTTTTGCTCTTCTTGTTTCAAATTAGTAAGCCCCCTTGTCCCCCCCTTTATTTTTTATAGGTGTGGAGTGTGGATGAGGTGTCCAGATTCAAGTTATTCAAATTTGAGTTCTTTAGGCCAAACTTAGAAGGTGAAAAATTTTGTGTTCAATTTTTTTTTGTTGATGAGTTTTTTAATTATCCATGTTTCTGGGAAATGGTGGTTAATAGTGTGTTTGTTTTTTATGCAAGAATTATTTGGACATTATACATTTAATTATACACATTACATCTCACTTTTACACATTGCATTTCATATACACAATTGCATTGTGTATTTTTTAGCACATTGTTTTTTCTTTCTTTCAATTGTTTGTAAATGTTTAAGTTGATTTTCATATAACTAGCATAATATTATTTTGGCAAAAAACATATTTATTTCTAATTTCTCCTTTAGGGAAAATAATATTCTAGTAGAAAATGGGGGAGTCAAGCCAAAATGAAATTTTAATTTTGATTGAAGAAAATGAGACAAATGAAAATGAAATGGACATTGAAGAAGATGTGGAAAGAAAAGAAAGTGAAAATGTGCAAATAGAAAATAGCAAAGTTGAAAAAAATGGGAAACAAATAATGAAGCAAAATTTGCAAAAATTACATGTTCAAAGAAAATTTTGGAGAGGGCATAATAGAAATTATTTATGTTGGGCATTTTATTGTGTGAATGATGGGAAAAAAATTGAAGCTACATCCCATCAAGTCATGAAATGTATTTTATGTTATGATAATACAATTAATATTCCTAATGAAATAACTAAAGAAATAAAAAGGATTAATAATTTATTATAAAAATTCTAGTATAATTATTTTAAGAAAACATGTAGATGCAAATCATTTTATAATTGTAAAAAAAAATTGAAGAAAAAATTAACAATGAAACAATAGGAACTATTGAAAAACAACCTACGAAGAAAAGGCCAAATGTTCCAACAAGTGTAATATCTACCTTTTTTGTTGTAAAAAAACCTTTCAAAAAGTTTGATGTGCAACAAAAAGATTTTTTACAGGACCTTGGCCTTTTGATTATGACAAATAACTTACCATTGCAATTTGTTGAAAGTGTATGATTTAAGCATTTAATATTACATTTGTCTATTAGAGTTGTGTTCCCCTCTAGAAAACAGTTTTCTCAAGAAATATTACCTAATTTGGTGGAGAAAATGAAACAAGTATATGTTTTGCCAAAATTAACAAATTATATTTCTACCACGACAAGCTTTGACTTATGGATGTTAAAGGGTGAGCATTTGCTCTTGTTATAATTTTTTGGGGATCTGGTTGGCAACCCAAACAAATAACTATTATTTTGTTTGATGCAATAGAAATTACTAGGCAAACGTTAACTAACAATTTGACAAAATTGTTTGATCAATATGGGCTAAGAAACAAAATCATTACATGTGTAAAATATGAAGGTTCAAATTTAAATACTATGATAATTACTTAAAAATTTGTTGTAAAATGTGAAGTCCTTGGTTTAGATGAAAATTTTCAAGGTGCTTGTTTTGGCCATGTTTTTTTCAAAGCATACCAATATGTTATTATTGACAAAAAAAATTGTAAGAATTTCAAGTTTGTTTCAATCAAATTTGTCCAATCAAATTTACAAAAATGTATAACTTGGCTTTAAAAATCTAGAAAAAGTAGACAAGAATCGAACAAGGCTTGTTTAGATTATAACTTACTTCCAAGAAAATTAAATACTCCAATGAAGACAAGGTGATTATTTAATCTATTGCAAAAAAAATTCATAATTATTATCTTTCTTATTTTTTATTGATCTGTTATAATCAAATTTTCTAACATTGGAATTTTAAATTTCTTTGCAGATTTCCTTGCAAAATCATTATGTTTCAAAAAGCATTGCAATTCAAGGATGTTATTATTCTTTATTATAGTAGGCAAAATATTGTCAGAATAAATGGAAGAGTTCTTCTTCTTCTTATTTATCACATCTTTAAAATAATTGTGGACTCTTTATTTCCTATTGTGATTACTTGTGTTATAAACCAATATAAGAGTCATTGGTTACTTTTTGATGCATTAAAGTTTGCCATTACTATGTGTTTAAAATTCAGGGAAAAAATTATAAACCCATCTATCCCGATTAATTTGAGTGATGATGATTATGGGATAACTTTTGAGTTTTATTTATTAATTTCCAACATCATAAAAGAAATTTGTGGTGTTTTGGATTCTTTTCTTTCTTTTTTAATAAAATTTGGAAAAAAAAAACCCCCACAACATGTTTTTTTTATGCTAGGCCTTAGATTCAAAAACCTTTGTTTAATATCTTTTTTGTTGGCTGAGAGGAAGGTGTAAATATTATGGATGAATATGATAGGAGAACTTTATATATTATGTTTTTGAAGTGTTATCATCATTTGCATCCAATGATTGAATCTGTTGGATGTGTAAATCAAACAAGTGATGAAAATTTTAGTTTGTATATTTTTCAACAGGATAATGGTGACACCTCCCAAGTCCAAGCCTTAGCCCTTGTGAAGGTGGGTTGTTTGTGGTTCATCTTTGCACCATTTTGGTTTCAATTTATGCTAATTTTTTTCTCATTTTGTGTAAATTAATTTCATTTTAAGCTCAACATGTTGAGTTCATCATAGTCCCAACTTGAAACTTTCACATGCCCATTTTGTTTCAAACATGGATTATGGAGTTTTTTCAAGGTTTTCAAATATTTTGTCATGCATCATATTAAAAAATTACCCCAATACCTTGTGGCAAGCCTTTGGGAATGCATCATAATACATATAAATAAAGGTAGTCCTTTCATTACATTTCACTTGTTCAATTTATTTCACATTTCAAATCCTTTTATATCATGAATACAATTATTTAAAAAGCATTTATGTATATATTTTGTATAAATCTGGAAAAGCATTTTTTAAATATAGGGTTAAATTTAAGTTTAAGCTTGTTTTGTTACAAACTTTATGGGATTATTGGATACTTAAGATTGTTATTTGTTGCAATTTCCATATTTGTAGCACATGTGATGTTATGTGTAATGCCTTTGCATTTGTTGTTCATGAAGTTGGCTTTGACATGGCCTAAACATAGTTGCACATGTTCCATATAAATATATTTCATTTTTCTTGGAAATAATAAATCAACATTATTTTTTCATAAGGTGAGGTTTGCATCTTTGTTAATGTTATTATTATTGATTTCACACATATAAACATATTAGGTATTTTGACCATGCTTGATACCTTGCATTAATTACTTATCAATTTTTGTCTTTGGTGGACCCACTCTTATTGGTCTTCACAACTTTCATTTTTTATAAATCCGCTTTCCATGTTCATTGGTGAAATCTAATTCAACTCATTGTTTGTAATTGAATTAAAATTTATGTTATCACCTTTTGTATTAAAATTTTGGTCTTTAATTATTTGAGTAAGACTTACATCTATAATCCATTTTTCTTATAATTCCATTTATTTGTATTAGACTTTAATGATTTAATATTAGCACTTTAGTCTAATAGGTTTAAATCAAATAATATTTTTTAAATGATATGTAATTAAAATATATATACAAAGACATTTTTAGAAAAAATACAAAGTTATGTACTTAATTTCTCACTAACTTGTAAACCTTCACACTTGTATTTTAATGTTAAAAAATATCATCATCCTTGGGTGGACCCACTAAAAAATGCTCAAAGGAATGGTAAAACAAGTAGAATTAATCAAAAAAAAATTTGGCCTTATAAAAACCATAAACACATGTATTTCTTTTTCATAAAGTTTGTTCATTGCATGCAAAAAATATGACCTTAAATGTTCATTATAATCACAAAATGTGGGAATCACTACAAAAAATTTCTTAATTGGAATGACCTTTTTGGGAATCACCTTGCTAAACTTTGAAAATTCATGATTAAATTATACCTATTAGGTGTAGTCACAATAAAGGGAACCAAAAGTATTTATTGACTACAATGAAAACTTTAGTTGCATTACTTTGAAAAATAACTATTTATTTTATTTAATGATATAATTACCCATATTATGAAATATTGTTTTAATGTTCATGAAATTGTAATCTAGTGAATTTGAAATCACTTCACAATAATATTAGACTCATTTGTCATGTACAAAACATTTGTTGATATAATGTTTTTCAATACTATTGAATTTGAACATTTTTTTATTAATAAAATTTTCACCAAATGTTTTCAAATTTATTGTGAGCTTTAACATACTTCATAAAAAGGATCACATGTGTTTATCCTATTAAATGCACATATATTAAATCCTTTTAGGTGCATGCACACATGGATGTTATTGATTTTGATTTTGAACATCCCTAATGATTATAATAGTTCAACATTTGTGATCATGGTTCGAAACAAAGTTGTTAATTTGATTATAATGTAGGGCTTGATGTGAGATTTTTTAAATTTTAATTATATCATGTGTCATATTTAGCCTCAACATCAATATTTAATCCAATAAATTATATATTTTAAAAATGTATTTGAAATGTCATTTTGGTATTTAATGAACCAATATTTGAAGGCCATGTATACATTGTGGTCCTTGGTAAAGACTCCAACATTGTTGCCAATGATTCCTTTTATTGTGACACAACCCTATTTAATTAATTATGTAATTAAAATTTCCAATAAAATGTCATATAAGGTACCTTTGAAATTTATGTATTTTTAAAAAACCAAAACATTTTCAAAGCGATGCTCTGAACCAAAAAGTTGAAAGAAAATAAACTTTGTGACATTCCTAAAACTTTCTCTAAGTGTAATGATTAAGAACATAAAAATCCAAAATATTTTTATATCATTAAAATTTCAAATTATATCCAATTTAGTTAATGTAACCTCCAAAAAATTATAATAAAATTTTTGTTTAAATGTTTCCTATAATTTTACAATTTTAATAAGTCTAGTTAAATGAAAGTGTGATACTCCTAGTGAGTCCACCCAAGGATGCTTATGCTTAAGAAAGGGGTGTAAAAAAATATGATGACTAATTGAAGCATTGGCTTGAATTTCTTTCATTTAATGTTTAATTTGATGATCAAATATGTGCCTGCAATTTTATCTTTGATGTGTAATGTAATAAATAAATGATATAAGGAATGGTGGTTCAATGTTCAATTTCGAAATGTAGACTTGTAAAAATGACCTAATTCGAGCTTGTGGCAAACATTGTTTTGTAATTGTTTATGTAAGAAAACATGAACATCCATGTTGTTTTCAAAAATCTACTTCCATGAGTACATATTTTAAACAACCCCACTATCATGTCTAAAAGAATCTCTTTATTTTTCAAACTCATCTAACAAGTTTTGGGACATGTCAACACTAATAAGTGTAAGATGTTTTTCATTATTAAGGAATAAATGAAAGGATTTCACTCAATGCCTCATGATCTACACATGTTTAACTTCATGATAATCTTTGTTTTATGTTATACAATGGGTAAAGCCCACAAATGAAGGGACAATCCCAACATAGGAGGCCCATTGGGATGAAATGATATTTGTCCCATTCTTAAAGATTAATTGTGAAAATATTTTTTTGTTTAAAGAAGGATATTTATTGATACATGGGTAAACCAAGTGGTAGAATGCAAGTTCACAAGGGTCTCCTTCCATTAGGCCATTATGATCACAAAGTTCTCCCCAAAAAACAACTTTCCGTTAGACATTTGTTTTCCTTGCAGTTGTTTTCATAATCATGGTTCAACTATACATGTCAAACATTGGTCAAAATAAAAAGTTGTGAAAACTAAGAATCAACCTATGAATCACTAAAAGATGACATTTATCATTTTTTGATGTGTCCATATATTCTTTTTTAGGTTTTTTACAAAGTTTCTCGCAATAAACTTCATAGATATAAACCTATCACTCAAATTGGAAAACGGTTTTGTGGCAATATTGTAGTGACAATGTAGTTGCAATGACAAAGCAAGTTCAAATGATGAAATGGTACTAACAATAATTCATTAAATCTTCATGATTTGACATAAATGGTTGATATCTTTGACTTAAAATCTTCTCAATGTTAATTACTTACATATTGTTAATGCAATTGCATACCTTTGATGAAAAGTTATTGTCCATGCAACAAGAAACATGACATGATTTCAATGACTTTCCACTATCATTGTTGGGCAATTATTAGAAACAAACCTTTCATGGTTCATGGGGAATGGGGATTTTTTAAAAGATTTGTAGCCATGGTTTCCAAAAAGCCAAATAATCATGGTTATCATTTTTAGAAAATCAAATAACTAGCCATAAAATGGTTAGTCGTTTCATAAAACCTTAAGTTTTAAAGGTTTTTTTGAACTAAATGGAATTGATGTTTCTTTGATTTTAATTTTTTCAAAAAACTAAAACATGACTTAACTAAATTTGTTCTTTAAATATTCAAATAATCGCACAATGTTGTCCATTACCTTGTTGTCATCATATTGTGTGTAATGAATAATGTTGGGTAATTTTCATTTTATTTTTTAAATCGACAACTTCTGTTTTTTGAAACATTGTAAAAATTGACTTGGCTTTAGAAAAATGACCAAGGTATCACATTTTGTTTTATTTAATTGGTTCTTAAAATGGTGGTTCTCATAAATTTAAACATAGTTGGTTATTTAATGTCGTTTTCATAGCCTAATAAAATCAAAGTTTTAAAAATAATTTTCTCAAAATGAAAACATTTTTGTGTTAAAGTTTAAGATATTTTGAAAAAAAAAAATTTTGATGTAAAACTACAATTTATTTGCAAAACTTTATAGTGGCCCAAGTTCATATTATTCAAAATCCTCTTCAAAATTTCCAAATTTCTCTTTTAAAATTCTTTTCTTATGCCAAAAATAAGGCACACATTTTTAGGTTTTACATTGACTGAATTGAAAAACTAACTCCCATTAAATGTGTACCTTTTTTTTGTACTTTATATTGAGTGGTCTTTCTACCAATATATTATGGCTCTAATAAATATGAAACACATTATACATTAGATTAATTTTTTTAAAGCTAGAACATAATTCATGTAAGTTGAACTTTGTTGCTTCATAGGGGTATCAATTTTTTTTTGAAATCTCAAACATGTAACCAATTTTCAAGAGCTAGGTAATGAACTAAGTACAATGTAATTTAATACCCACCAATTTTCAATGAGAAAAAAAATTAAAAAAATAGACCATGATCCCACCTTATATTGTGATGCATGCCCCACTTTAAGAACTTTGGGATATGATAAATTAATGGAAAGGAACTTTAAAAGGTCGACCACATTTTATGTTAGGTTTGTAGTGTTAAAATTTGTTACACCTTATCATCATGATGTGGCACCTTTGTTGGCATTTACATCATGAAACATTAACACCAACCTTTTGCCTTTTTGTGATCTATCTAGACCAAGCAACAATTGGTACTTATTTTCTATTTTTCAAGGTTGTTATTTAAAGTGTGTCCATACCTACATCAATAAGTAATTTCTTTTTCTCTTTTTTTTGTTTTGTGTTTTCTCTCATGTTCAATGTTTTCAACATTCGATGTTTTCCATGTTTAAAGTGTTTCTATTTTCTTTTCGATTTTGTTTTATTGTGCAATGTGTTGGAGCTTCTTAGGAGCTTCAAGGAACTTCTCTTTTTTCAAGCTTGTTATTTCAAACACATCTAGACTTGCATCGACAAGTAACTTGTCTCCTTCCTTTTTTTATTTTGTGTTATTCTTTCCATGTTCAATATTCTTTATGCTTGATGCTTTCAATGTTCAATGTTTTTTTTAGTGTTTTCCATGTTCAAATTATTTTTTGTTTTCTTTCTACTTTTATTTTGTTGTGCAACGTGTTGGAGCTTCTTTGGAGCTTAAGGGAGCTTCTCCTTTCTAAAAGTTGGTATCTAAAATGCATTTAAGCTTGCATCAACATGTAATTTTTCTCCCTCCCTTTTTTTGTTTTGTGGTATTCTCTCCACTTTTGATAGTCTTCAAACTTGGTGCTTTCCATGCTCAATGTTTTCCACATAATTTTCCATGTTTCCAAATTGGTGTATTTTGGCTAAGAGTTTGATGATTGATGACAATACCCAACTATACCTTTTCTTGAAAAGCTTTTACATAGTGTAGGATGGGATCAAGATTAAAAGGGAGGGGAGATGTGCTCTTTCAATGGCATTTTCACACATTCGTATTTCCTCATGAAAACTAAAGTCATCATGTGGTGAAGAACCTTGTGCGTAAGGTTGTGTATGATACATCTCATCTTTTGAATCCATTAAGTTCTGTGAATGTGGAAGATTAAAGTATGGTTTGTTATGCATGAAATCATGTATGAGGTCAAAATATGATTTGATGAAACTCCCAAACAATCCTTGTGCAAGCCTATCTTTTGTGGACATCTCCCAATAGTCCTCATTATGACTTGTAACACTTTTGTAATCATTGGATGTTTTTGTAGTTTCCATACAAAGACCCCCATTTATCCTTATAAGCCATTCCACTGCGAAAATGTTCAGAATGACCATTACCCATTACAATTGTTGGGATGCGCTTCCATTTGGTGATTGATGTTTCCATGCTAATTCTTGAATTGACCGCACCCAAGCTTGCTTCATGCCTTGCTTCTTTGCTTTGATCTATGTTAGGATTTCTAAATTCTTTCAATTTGGTTGTCTTAGTTTTTTTATTTGATTTATGTAGAATTTGAATCTACAAAAACTTTTCATTTGCCTTTGTTCCTGATGTTCTTGTGATGTCATCACAAAGGTTTATAATATATGCAATTCAATACAAATTTTTTACATCACTCCCAATGCATTTCAATTTGAAATTATGTATGGGTTCATGAAATTTAATATTCATCACATATTTCATAATATTGATGTGGTTTCTTTTTGTTCTTTAAAGATGGATACAAGAATCTAATAAAAATGGAGTGAAAAGTTCAATAATACATGTTATAACAACATTTGTAGCACTATTTGTTAGTGTTGTAGTTGGCATTGGGTGAGGCTGGTTGAAGCTATTTTGTTCATCATCAAAAGGTGGTAAGTTGATTGTTGGTGATGCTACTCATTGGAGGCTCTCGAAGCCACTTTATTTGCCATTGTTAGAGGATTGCATCTTGACTATAGTCCAAATACTTGCACTTGCTCCTATCTATACATAGTTAGGTTGGAACTTTGCAATTGAATGTAGGGTATAGATTTTGAACTTGTAGTAAAAATAATATTTTTCTTGGAACTACCTTGGACATTGAATTTTCACAACACAAGAAATACAAATTTGCATAAAAATTATAAAAAAAAATTCTTGAAACTTTCAATAGAGACTTTTCTTGAAATTTTTAATAGAATTTTTTTTTGAATTACTTTGGGCATAAAATTTGTGATAAAAGATTGTAGACATGGATTTATAGTAGAACTTGGACACAAGCAAAAAAGTAAAGAATGAAGGAAAAGACTTGGACGCAAGAAGAAAAAAGAAAAAATGAAAAAAAGAAGGAATAAATGAAGAGACTTGTACACAAGTAGAGAGGCAAAAATGAATGAAAAGAAAGAAAAAAAAGAGTGGGATGAAAAATGAGAGAAAAAAAAAGTGCCGACATTGAGTTAAACCTCTTTTTTTGAAAGTTTTCATAACACCAAAAATGATTCCTAAAATGTACATATTAAAAAAATTAATTGTTAGTAAACACTGGGTGCTAACATTAAGTTAACACCAATGCCATGTCACCTGCCACATAGGATTCATTGTTAGCTAACATTACAAGTGTGGACTGCCATACTTTTTGTATCACCATAAACATTGTCCTTTAACACCATCACTACCACCAGATGTGGCCAGCCATTAAGTAGGGGCATATATCCCTTGGTGTAAAAACATGGCAAGTTTTTGTTAGTGTATTATGACAGCACCTTACTGACTGTAATAATGTGACAGCTTTATGCCCACCTACAAAGGCTTAACACTTTTTGTAAAGCCTGTCGCCAATTTTTTCTCCCATTATATCTGGTGGGTACCTGGTGGGTATCTAAGGAAAAATTTAATGAAAAAAACTGCTACCATTTTTATGTTATGCCGTGTGACATCCTTGGGGGTTACCAAACCACCCTCAGCTCCACATGAGGGCCCTTATTCGGGTAAATCTGGCCCCCCTGGGGCTTTACCCTACATGTAAAGGACCACTTATAGGTCTTACAATAGCATAATGACATGAGTAGGAAATGCCGATTCTGCTATTTAAAGGTACCTGATTAAAACCTTACCAAAATGGCAGGTACAACCAACAAACTTAGGTACACTAAGGGTCACTTTAGATGAGGATCCAAGGTCTAAGGTCCAATGAGATACATCAATCTTCTTGGATGAGAGCCATAAATTGGACCCGTGGCATTTAGATGAGGGACCTAGACCAAAAAGTGGCAAATCGAGGCTAAATTTACAAGGCACCATTTGGGAGGGAAAATCAATTGGTTCGAACCCGTCCTCCCCTCCCCAACAAACAAAAGAAAAGAAAAGGAGAGGTCATGATTTGAAGAACTAAGATGCAGGCTAGGGTTTAAGGCAAGGGTTTAGGGTTTAAAGTTTGAACCCTAAACCCTAAATCCAACTCAAGGATTCAAATGAGTATCCAAACTGGTTCCTACAAATTTGGATCCTGAAGGACCACATTTAAAGCGGGCCTAACTTTAGGGTTCAAAGTTTCAAACACTGAGCCCGGCGCAGTCGAAGCATGTGGCATAACTTTCTGTCAGTGAGAATAGGTAGCTGTTTCACGTTGTCGTACCTGACAGCCACCGTCAAACAGTTTCTTAATCCAACGGCCACTCGTCCACCGCTTCCGTTTCCCGCTTTCTGGCCGCAACGGTCGCGATTGCGTCCATCTTCGTAAGCAGTAGCCGCTAATTCGAGACTGGTTCCAACCGGTCACTGATGGCGAAAAGCGCGCTGGCCGACCGGGAGTCGCAGCCCTTTTTTCAACTGGTGAAATTTCGCCAAAAGGAGAAAATTTTAAAAACTCGAAATTCGAAAAAGAAGTGATTTTGGAGGTTTTCAGTCGCCAAAAGTGAAGGAAAAAGTAAAAATCGTCACATACGAAAAAGAACTAATTTGGTTTTCAGTGTGTAACCTAAAATTTAGAAGGATGATTAAAGATTAGTACCTCATTTTTGGTTTATAGCCAGAGTTGGCTAAATCTTCCCAAGGATGACCGCCGCTTTGGTTCAGTTTGTTTTTTCCCATTTTGTGATGTTGCTCAAGTGGTGATTATCACCATAACTATATTTATCCAAATTTGGCGATATGCAAAACATGAAAGTGGAAAATCCTTAGCAATTGTGGTGATTTTTTTTTTCCGATTTTAGAAATAGAAATAGTCATTTCTGGCGATCCAAAAATTTAAAACAGTGAATTTGAGACAGGGTACTTTTTTCCCAATTTTTTTCGAAAAATGGCGAAAATTCTCCACAAAAGAAATCAGTGCTTGGGCGACGAACAAAAAAATTCCTAAAAAAACACTGACCGGGAGCGGCGGTGGGGAAGACCCAGGGAGAGAGAGAGAGAGAGAGAGAGAGGGGATAAACAAGCAAAGAAGCTCTTCCATCGCCAGTTCTCTTTTCTTTACTTCCTCTTCCTGCTCTTTCCGTTCGTGAAGGCGTCTTTGCACACGCCTTTCTCGAAGTTTCTTCCGCTGTAGTTGTCGCTCTCTTTTGTGATACTACTCGTACAGCATTTTCGTTTTGGATCTGAAGCTTTTGGTCAGGTGTCATTCGCCTGTTTTGCTCAGGCCTCTTCTCTTGTTTCCCCCTTTCCTCCCCCCTTCCAGCACGGTTTGCGAAGCTCTCGGAAAGGAGCGACCATGAGAGAGTGCATCTCGATCCACATCGGTCAGGCCGGTATCCAGGTCGGAAATGCATGCTGGGAGCTGTACTGCCTCGAGCACGGTATTCAGGTATGTTGAAAGCCGCAGCATTGTTTTCTCTTGAAGGGGCTTTCGTTAAAACTTATATCTGGTTCTTAGTCTTTAGCTTTGTTTTTGGGTCAGGCTTCTTACATGGAAGTGCTTGTCATTCTCCCTGCAGCCTGATGGGCAGATGCCTAGTGACAAGTCTACTGGAGGCGGGGATGATGCGTTCAACACGTTTTTCTCCGAGACTGGAGCAGGGAAGCATGTACCCCGTGCCGTGTTCCTGGATTTGGAGCCGACCGTGATAGATGAGGTGCGCACTGGTATGTACCGTCAGCTATTTCACCCGGAGCAGCTTATCTCTGGAAAGGAGGATGCGGCTAACAACTTCGCACGTGGCCATTACACCAGTGAGTTTCTTTTTCTACGCTTCACTAACTTATAACTCACTATCTACTGATGTTTCTTCTGTGAATCTCGGCTCTTTGTGCGGTTCTTACTCTGGTGGTTTTTTGGCTGCAGTTGGAAAGGAGATTGTCGATTTGTGTCTAGACCGTATCCGGAAGCTTGCAGACAACTGCACCGGCCTGCAGGGTTTCCTCGTATTCAATGCTGTTGGAGGTGGTACTGGATCTGGTCTTGGCAGTCTGCTACTCGAGCGTCTCTCTGTAGACTACGGAAAGAAGTCCAAGCTTGGTTTTACCGTTTACCCTTCTCCTCAGGTGTCTACTTCGGTTGTAGAGCCCTACAATAGTGTGCTCTCAACTCACTCTTTGTTGGAGCATACCGATGTTTCCATCCTCTTGGATAACGAGGCAATATACGATATCTGCCGTCGTTCGTTGGACATAGAGCGTCCTACTTACACAAACTTGAACAGGCTTGTTTCCCAGGTATGCCTCGTTCGGCAGTGCTTGTTGTTGTCTAAATGTATTCGGTGCTCGATGCTTTAAGCCTGATTTACGCAGCATTGTGCATTCCGCTGTGTGTTTACTTATTCATTTAAGGATCTTTTTTCTGCATGCTGTTTCAAAGAGCCAATCTTTCTTGCATTCT